>Ga0123342_1009981_pt1 | contig 11069 bp, 13 predicted proteins | sample Turbeawhitnodule_FD_89960 | JGI IMG/M metagenome (GOLD analysis project Ga0123342, IMG submission 89960) | Root nodule microbial communities of legume samples collected from Mexico - Turtle bean Mexico white nodule | ecosystem: Host-associated > Plants > Roots > Nodule | place: Mexico: Nepantla... | reverse complement strand
GAGATCATATGACGAGTAGGTCTTCTTAGCACCTCCTCCTTCGTGCTCTGCTTTGTTGGCATTATTCTTTTCTGGTGCATCTGCCATGTTGTGCACCGTTGCCTTTGCTTTGTGTTTGTCGGGTATCAGAGTTTTGTGCTCTGATACCATGAAAGAATATTCTCTGTTTTATTCAATTTGTCCCTAATTAAGTCTAATTATAGACTCATTAATAGTGATTATATTCCTGTAATTAAGTCTACTTAAGTCTAATAATGATTTTGTCCGGTAATATGCACCTCCGTACATTTTTTTGACACTTTTATAAGTTTTTTTATAAAAAAAATTAAAATATATGAATTTTTTGTTGTGGAAGTGAGTAGTGTTAGTGTGTAAAAACATTGGTGAAAGTGACGATGTTGGTTGCTATGCTATTGAGTTGCAAAGTGGTTGACAGCGGTTTGTGGTGATTCATGATAGTGGTGGTAGTTGGAGGTGTGTATTTTGAGTGAGTTTTTGTCTTTCTATTGGTATGGTATTGTGTAAATTCACTGGATTATAAAATTTGGAATTAATTGAATGTGTGTACCTTTTAAATTGTGCAATATGAAACTTGTTTCTGGATATTTCGAAAAATGTTATGAATCATAGTGTAAAATAATTTGAAATATTTATCTTAGATACAGGAGCAAGTTCTGAATTGACTCATTTAGAAAGTAAACACACATTTTAATTAAATTTGAAAAAATATTTCTGTATTATAAAATTTGAAATTTGAATTCTATAATTCAAAGTATTTATAGAGAAGCTATAGAGAGAGGTGGAGAAAGAAATACTCATCAACAAAAGACAAATAAGAGAAAGAAGAAATGGGCGTAGGCCCATTATTTGGATTTTTTATATCTAGTTGGTTGCTTTAAAAAGAAAAGATAACCTTTACCAAAATGTCATGGGTTTTGGAAGAAAAGAAGAAAAATAAATCAGCACAATAATTGAAGAAGACGAAGTTATTGATAAACAAAACATAATTGGCATGGTCACTTACATATTTTACCAAGTTTAATATAATATTGTATTCTTATTAAAAATTGTTTGTAGGAAAAATATTTTTAATTCTTGAATAGTTTTTCTCATCTTATACCTATCTAATCTTCTTGTAAATTTAAATTTGGCATGAATTAGTTATAAATTGTGTGTTAGACACATGTATCAGACACTGACACTTGTAAGATACGTATCAGTTAAGTGTCAAATTCAACAAATATTTGTTGGATTTATGATAATTCTAGCACATGCCTAATACAATTTTAAAAATGAGAAATACATGAATTTTCTAAAAACTCAAACTTATTGTATAAATTTTTATTATGATTATAAAAATAAGGAACAAATCCTTTTGAATAAGTCATGAAAAACATCTTTCTACTAAAAAAAACTGAAACATATCTAATATACATAAATTTTTATTGTCTATAATTTATAATTATATAATATATAGATTCATGTATCTATCTCCTACATTTTAGAAATGATACATATTTATGTTTCGTATCAATATGAGTGTGCTACATAGTATATATTATTTATATATTATATCTAAACTCAATGTAAATGCTTCAACATATTTTTTAGACTTTGTTTGTTCTTTTATACTACATTGAGGAACATTATTAAAAATAGAAAAGCATGATATTATTTGTTATAAAAACTTATTTATATCTTAATAAATAATCTTAAATAGTGATTGAATAATAAATAATGACCTTGAAAATATTGACATACGAAATATTAACGGAGTAGTGGAAAATCTAATGTACACATCCAAACATAACATTTGTTTTGGAAATTCTCGATACATACTTAAGTGTGTACCATTCTGTTATCAATGGATCATGCATCTTGTTATTTTTCAATGTTGCATTATAAAATCACTCAAATACAACTTTCTGCAAACTAAATAGATATTTTTTCATAAAACATAAAGACACTATAGATGATCTACTAATTAAAGGTTTGGTACCTAAAGTTTTTTATGGCAACATTTTTTATATGAGTGTAGTTTCTTATAATACATTTACAAATACTTGTATTGTTTAGATATTTTGAAAAATATAAACTGATGTTTATCATTTTATTCAAAAGCTTATTTTTGTACAATCTTTATATTGCCTTGGATTGATCTTTATATAAATAATAAAGTTTAGATTAGTTGAAAAATATATGATTGAAATCGCATTATATGTAATTTTCATATCCCTTATTTATATTTATCAATGTCATCAAGTATGAATGACTATCCTAATCAATGTAGCTTAGTCATAAATGATGCGAATTGTATTGATATGATTATTTAAAAGAGAAGACACAATTGTATAAAAAAATTAGTATAAATATCTATGGTTGGTATAGAGTTTAAAGATGATTAGAGATTTTATAATTTCTAATAATTCATTGTTATGATATAAATATTATATTAAAATTTAAATTAGTTATTTACATGTGGATGAATTGAACAGAAATTAAACAATATTAAAAAATAATGAGAATTTTAACAGGTTAAAACTTAAAAGTACAATTATAACTTATGTTAAATAAAAAATAATTTTATGAAAGTCACATGAAAAATAAAGAGATTCTTATATGTGATGGTGTTAGAATGGTGCAAAGCAAAATCTCACCGAATATTCTTTCTCATTCTTTCCATTTGGATATACAAATTGTACTGCAACAACATAAATGATGATCCTAGGATTCCTTTGCTTTCACTTTCTTCAATTTCACCAACATATTATTTTAGTTTTCTATTATACTGTCGATTCGATATTTGACTAAACCAACTAGTTGTTAACAAAAGCGATATTATAGAGAACGTTTAAAATAAACTTATTCAACAGTATGTAAACTTTATTTATAATATATATTAAAACATCTAATCTATTAAATAAATTTATCTCTCTTCATTTAAATATGTTTACAGAAGCTTTTGCATAATTACTTGTACAAGAAAATTAAAATAAGATAATGTTTTCAATAAACCAAAACTAATATTTATAGAAATTCTTCTACATAATTAAAATTATCAGCATGTTTGTAAGTAAAATAATCTCACCCACCCTCTCTGCACGCTTGCAAACACGTGAGCACAAAAGAAGTGGAGATTTCTTACCGACACCGTATGGGCGCACTTTAGCACACTCCAGTTCCTGCTCACACTATAAGAATCCAACCAATATAGGCTTCATTCATCGAACCCTCTTTCCACCCCAACTGATACACCCTACTCCACATAATGGCGGCTGCGACGACGTCGTGTTCTTCTGCAATCTATGCCGCCTCCGAAACCCTAGCCAAACCTTCTTCCAGAAGCTTCTCCGCTACCAGCCTCGCTCTGCAATCCTCGTCTTCCAAACTCGCCATCAAATCCCTAAGGCTGAGCGGATGCGGCTCTGCTCTCGGCGCTCGTATGGTGGCGGCGCCAGCTGTGAAGGCCCCTGCGCTGCTCGATTTCGACTCGACGGTTTTCAAGAAGGAGAAGATTAACCTCGCCGGACACGACGAGGTTCTCGAACGCTTTCTTCCGGTTCCAGATTTGTGAATTTAAAATTTCTTGTGTTTATTGTTTATTTTGGTTCATTGCAGTACATCGTGAGAGGAGGCAGGGATTTGTTCCACCTTTTGCCCGACGCTTTCAAGGGGATCAAGCAGATTGGTGTCATCGGCTGGGGATCTCAGGTGACTTTCGAAGATTCGTATTTAAGTAAAGGCTAAAATGTGTTATCTGTGGCATCGATTATAAACTTTAAAAGCTCGATGCATGTTGTGGGGGAGTCCGTGTAGTGGAGAATCTCGATTCTCAGTGACCTAAAACTTTTCGGTTGAGCTCGCGCACCCTGGGCTTGGGAATCCCGTGGCAAGCACAAAATTAGTTAATTTTATTTATATTTGAGCTCAGAGAGTATGTTTTAAGATTTTGTTTAAGCTTAAAAGGTTATGACTTAATATTTTTGTTCTGATGATGTTGTACTTCCTAGCTTTGATATGATTGTTAACAAGGCGCTATGTTTCCAGGGACCTGCCCAGGCTCAGAATCTAAGGGACTCGCTTGCTGAAGCAAAGTCTAATATTGTGGTCAAGGTGTGATTTTTTTATTTATTTCTTATCTAGTTCAGTTTCGTTTATAATATATGAATGTGTGCTGAAATTGTTGATTAATGACTGGCTGGCTGATTAAATTCATTGTTTGTCGTTTCAATGATTTAAAAATGCAGATTGGACTCAGGAAAGGTTCTCGTTCCTTTGCTGAAGCTCGGGCAGCTGGGTTTACTGAAGAGAGTGGGACTCTTGGTGACATATGGGAAACTGTATCGGGCAGTGATCTTGTGATGTTGTTAATTTCTGATTCCGCACAGGTTAATTAGTTTAACTCAATCCTCTACATACGTATTCTGATTCTTCTGCTGCTGTTTTTATGTTTTTGAAGCTGTCTGATTACTAATATACGATGTTATTCTGCATTGCGTGATGATAACAGTGAGGTTTTTTTAGTATCACTAGCAATTCTTTTTATAATATTGCTGGGTTAATTTCTACGTGAGTGATCAGAAATCAGGCTTGTCTTCTTTTGGAACTGTAAGTGTTTAGATGTTATCATCTACTTAGCCAAAACTGTGCTGGTAATGCAGCTTCCAATTCCCCAATCCACCACGATTTTCACACCCCAAATGGCATTAGATATTCCTTTACTTGATCATCATCAGTTTAAAGTTTGCTATTACCAGCTCGTTTACCGTTTGCCATTACCAGCTTCCACACTGTCACAATTCTTAATTTGCCCTATTTATAATTTTAAATAAAAACTTTATTTAATAGTTCTGTAACATTTTCCTGAAAATATTATTCCAAAATATTAACAGTGCAAGATAAGATCTGTCCCAAATCTCAAGTTTTCTAAGAATGTGATACTATTTGTTTTCTGAAGTCATGTCAGGTTAAAAGACCTGTTGGTATCGTGGTGCCTTAGATTTTGCAATAACATGCTAACGCTAATGAAAAGTGTACTTTTTGAATATCCTTTTTGCCAATACAAATAACCAAAGTATGTGTTGTTGCAATAATTTTGGACTTTTCTGATATAGCTGATTTCAATCCAGAAACTTTAATATTTTTATTTATCTTGCAGGCTGATAATTATGAAAAAATATTTTCTCACATGAAACCAAACAGCATACTTGGGCTTTCCCATGGTTTTCTTCTTGGGCATTTGCAGTCAATTGGACTTGACTTTCCTAAGAACATTAGTGTAATTGCTGTGTGCCCAAAGGGGATGGGTCCTTCTGTAAGGAGGCTCTATGTGCAAGGCAAAGAAATAAATGGTGCTGGAATCAATGCAAGTTTTGCCGTCCACCAGGTTATTTTTGCTCTGCCTCAGCCTGTATCTTCACTTTCTGTGTGTTGATTGGATAATTTATTTTATTTGAGTAATTGCATGCAGGATGTGGATGGTAGGGCTACTGATGTTGCTTTGGCATGGTCTGTTGCCCTTGGTTCTCCATTCACTTTCGCCACTACATTAGAGCAAGAATACAAGAGTGATATCTTTGGAGAGAGAGGTGAGAACTCTGGAATGGAATTTTTCTCTTCCTTGAAGGCAAAGTCCTGACTTACAGCCATGGTGGTTTTGTAGGCATTTTACTTGGCGCTGTTCATGGAGTTGTGGAATCCTTGTTTAGGAGATACACTGAGATGGGAATGGACGAAGATCTGGCGTATAAGAATACTGTTGAGTCTATAACTGGAATTATATCTAGAACCATCTCTACCAAGGTTGTATTTTCACGCTAGTCTAGCATTATTTTTTGTCCGTTGGACACCATCACCCTTTCCCAAAACCCTGTAGAATGTGCTGGTATGGTGATTTGTTTGAGTTCTGACTAGCCTTTTTGCACGTATTGGTTTTGGATAGGGTATGCTAGCTGTATACAATGCTTTATCTGAAGATGAGAAAAGGATATTTGAGAAAGCTTACAGTGCTTCTTATTATCCTTGCATGGACATTCTGTATGAGTGCTACGAGGATGTAGCCAGTGGTAGCGAGATTCGCAGTGTTGTTTTGGCTGGACGTCGCTTTTATGTAAGGGAATATTCATTTTCCCTTTAAAGTAGTAAGCCTTTGCACCGCCGACTTTAAACAATACATATGTTTTACAGGAGAAAGAGGGTCTGGCTGCTTTCCCCATGGGTAACATTGATCAAACCCGCATGTGGAAGGTTGGCGAGCGTGTCCGTTCTACAAGACCAGCAGGTGATCAAGGCCCATTATATCCTTTTACTGCTGGTGTCTTTGTGGCATTGATGATGGCCCAGGTACTGTTGGATTTTTTTCTTGCTATTATTTTGGGAATGGATTTACATAGTTTCCTGCCTATATATTTGTCTCCCTTTGCTTTCAAATTGGACTGACTGATTAAGTTAACTATCAGTGACAAAGGGAAATGTTTTTGAGATGTGTAGAGCAAAAATGAACTTTGTATCTAATCTGTGATTACTGAATTTCTAGATTGAGATCCTGAGGAAGAAAGGGCATTCCTACTCCGAAATCATTAATGAGAGTGTTATCGAGGCTGTTGATTCTTTGAATCCTTTCATGCATGCTCGTGGTGTTTCTTTCATGGTTGATAACTGCTCAACCACGGCTAGATTGGGTTCGAGGAAATGGGCTCCACGATTTGACTACATTCTTACCCAGCAGGCCTTGGTGGCGGTGGACAATGGAACACCTGTTAACCAGGACTTACTTGGCAACTTCCTTTCAGACCCAGTGCATAGAGCCATTGAAGTTTGCGCCAAACTGAGACCCACAGTAGACATTTCTGTGCCAGCAGATGCAGACTTCGTTCGTCCAGAGTTGCGCCACGCCAGCAATTAGACCAAATTATGGCTTTCACCTTGAATCATTTTCCGATTTACTCAGAACTGCAGTTTCTTGTTAGAAGGGTTTCTAGTTTTATTTTTATGAGTGAATGCTAGTATGTAAGTTTATCATTTTGTAGTCTGTACCTCCTGTGTTTCTGCAACCGAGGAACGTTTAACATAAGTAATCTACGTCTACAAATGCGAGCCATGTCATTTTTCATGCAGTTCCTCTCTATAACCTTTCAATAATTTCAGCACCAGCAATTTCTTCATAGCAACTCCGACCATTTTAGTTCTCCTGGACAATCGAATATGGTTTAGCGCAACAAAAGAGTAACCTACCATCTGGTTTTGATTTTCCTAAAACGATAATGCCAAGCAAGATTTTTGTTCGTTTTAGACAAGTTAAATCCAACTGTAAGGAAGGTGGGATTTTTTTCTTCCAAAGCTTTAATAAAAATTAGCTTACGGAAGTTAATTTGTAAACTTTTAATGTGGAGAATTAATCTTATTTTTCTCTTTTAGAAAAGCTCATATTGTGAATATAATATGCTGTTTTTGTTATGCACATAGCTTACTAGATAAAAAATTCAAAAATTTAAAAATCGTGTTGCTCATTAAAATGATGGAAAACTAAAAATGAAATTAAGCGTTGGGTGTTGGGAATAAGCTTGAATAGAAATGGGTGTTGGGATTAAAGCTTGAACAGATATGGGTGTTGGGATTAAGCTTGATTAGAAATTATAAAAAAAAATGAAAACTATTTAAACTTCTCTTATACATGAAAAGGACGTTTTGCAAGAGTGAGATTTAGCTTGATTGGATTTTTATCCTTAAAGACAAGTAAATTAACCATACACTATTTTTTACGTAACAATTTTAAACTTCATAAGCAAATTAACAATTTTTTTTATAAAATTCAGTTAAAAAGTAATTTAAAACCAACAATTCAAAGTTTTTTATAAATAAAAAAAAAAAGAAAACGAGGGCTAACAAATTAGTGTGTCTGAACACATGTAGGAAATTTGTTAACTGGAGTATAGTTGTCTCTAGGGCTGACCCGTCCCGCATAGGCCCATCTCATTTGGCGGGTCAGTCCGCATAAAATTTGTGGGCTGATTTTTTTAATCCGTCCCGCATAAGGGTTGGTCCACAAGTTTGCGGGTCAACACGAATAAGACATATTTATTAAAAAAATAAACTTTTAAATATAAATTTTGATTTTTTTTTTTTATTTAGATGTATTAAGTAAATGGTCTCATAATATTATTTTTATGAAATATGCGTAATAAGATGTTATTAAAAATTTCGGAATGTAAAATATAAGGTTACATGAAGAAAATATGGGGGTGTAGAAAAAAAATTATACATTTTAAAGTTATGCGCATTATGCGGGCCAACCCGCCCCGCACTTAGCCCGCGCGGACTGCGGGTTATGCGGGGCGGGCATAACCGGGCTAGCGGGTTGAAATAAGCAACCCGTCCCACGTTTTTTTTCAGCGGCCAGTGGACCGGCCCGCACGGCTCGCCCCAGTTTGCCACCCCTAGTTGTCTCACTATTATTGGATTTTCATAATGGGCTCACCATTTGTTTTTTCTCAAAACGTTGAAAGTTAGTGGGGTATTCCTTCCTGCACCCCTTCAAATTTCTTTATGCACTCATCAATTAGATGAAACGACGAAATATTTAATCTAAGTTGCTTTTATTTTGAAAATCTCTTTCCATAACATATTCTAAAAACACATTTTATAACATATTGTTAGGTCAACAGTTATGTAACTGCTTTATGTAACTGCTTTTATATATATATATATATATATATATATATATATATATATATCTTTTGCCCTTCTGTAAATATATAAATAACAGTTCGATATTCATAAATAATACTTACTCTGTTTTCTATAATGGCCACGTGCTCATCATAACATGGTATCAAGAGCAAGCTTTCTTTTTTGTTGTCACTCATGTTTTCTGCCACGTCCCCCACTCATTCTTCCTCTCCTACGCATGCCTCTTCGGTCACCATGGTAGCAACCACCGCTTCCGCTTCTGTGCACCAGTTCTCCACTTCCATCTTCTTAAAGCTCGCGGAGGACAATTTTTTGCTATGGAAACAGCAGGTCCTTGCCACGCTTGATGGTCTTCTGCTATCAAAATATTTGGAGGTTCTCAAGTACTTCCTCGTTTTCTCTCACTCACGGAAGGTAAATCTTCCAAAATCAACCCAGATTTTCTTTTCTATGGACAACAAGATAATTTGATAGTTGCCTGGATGTTGGCATCCATGTCACATCCTTTCTTAACCTAGATGGTTGACCTCCAATCTGCGTCTGAGATCTGGCAAACCCTTCAAACGCATTTCACTTCTAACACGCGTGCTCAAATCAAAAAATTTAGTTTGCGACTCAAGACCCCCAAACAAGATCGCTCCGTCAGTGCATATCTTTTGGAGATAAAGACCACCGTTGATTCTCTTGCCGCCATTGGTTCCTCTGTGTCCATTGAAGACCAGATTGTGTCACGGACTTTTGGAGGATTATGATCCTTTTGTGGCTTCTATTATGTCACGGTCCGAACCCTACACCATCAATGAAATAAAGGCTTTACTGCTAGCTCAAGAAGAAAGACTGGCCAAACCTCGCTCTGTGGATCCGCTTTCCTATTCTCCTGTTGCCGCTATTGCTACTTGGCGTCCGTCACATGCCAGAAACGAAAAACAGAATCCCTGATTTTCTTCCTCTCGTGGTGGTCGCAGTCATTCCCGTCCCTCTTACTCCACAGGTTCGCGTTCTTCGTTTCGAGCCCCTTTCACTCAAACCCAATCCTCGAATTCTTGGTCCACGACTCCTATTACTTGCCAAATTTGCAAAAAGACTGGTCACTCTGCCAAACATTGCTGGCATAGGTATGATCAATCCGCTTCTAAATCTCCTAGTGCCAACTTCTCTCAACTATCCATCTCTGAAAATGCGTCAAGCACTGCCTCTCTTTTGGGTGCTCCTTCTTCTGTTGATGACCCTCTCTGGTACCCGGACAACGGTGCTACGCATCACATAACAAATAATTCTTCAGTTTACTCTGACAAGCAACCCTATGATGGAACTGATCTTGTCAAAATGGGTAATGGAAAAGGTTTGTTAATATCTCACATAGGTTCTGTGAATTTTCGTTCCTCTACTTCAAATAAACCTCTGTTTTTAACTGATTTTCTCCATGTTCCAGCAATTACGAAGAATCTCCTTAGTGTTTTAAAGTTTTGCCGTGATAATAATGTTATTTTTGAGTTTCATTCTAACAGTTGTTATGTTCTTGATCAAGAAACCAAGCGTATTCTTCTACAAGGTTATCTTAAAGACGACTTGTACATTTTCCCTGATCTTCATTCTTTGTCCTCCTGTTCTGTTCATTCAATGTCTTTTATTGCTGAGCCTATCTCTGTAAATCAATGGCATGAACGTTTTGGACATTGTAGTTTTAATGTTCTCAAAAAGATTTTGGCATCTTGTGATATATCTGTTTCCAATAATATTGTGTTTTGTTCTTCCTGTGTGCGTGGTAAGTGCCACCAACTTCCTTTTTCTAGTTCTGCTTATACCTATTCTCAACCCTTACAATTAATTTACACTGATGTGTGGGGTTCTGCTTCTGTATTGGTTTCCAATGGAGCTAGATATTATGTCTCGTTTGTTGATGCGTATTCAAAGTTTACTTGGCTATATCTTATTCATCATAAGTCTCAGGTTAAAAATGTGATTAAAATTTTTAAAAACCTTGTTGAAAATCAAATTGGATATAAGATTCATGTTTTACAATATGAAAATGCAAAAGAATATCTCTCTTTAACCTCATATCTTCAAGAATGTGGAATTAATCACCGTCTTTCATGTCCTTACACTCATGAGCAAAACAGATCCGTTGAAAGGAAACATCGACATATCTTTTATATGGGGCTCACTTTGCTTAGCACTACCTCTCTTCCATTTAAGTTTTGGGTTGAGGCTTTTGTTGCTACGGTTCATACCATCAATGTCCTCCCTACAAATGTTCTTAAAGGTGATAATCCTTATAATATGTTGTTTAAACGTCAACCAAATTACAAGAAATTCAAGGTGTTTGGGTGTGCATGTTATCCTAACTTGTGTCCTTACAATCAATATAAATTTGCTTTTCG
>Ga0123342_1009980_pt1 | contig 11070 bp, 2 predicted proteins | sample Turbeawhitnodule_FD_89960 | JGI IMG/M metagenome (GOLD analysis project Ga0123342, IMG submission 89960) | Root nodule microbial communities of legume samples collected from Mexico - Turtle bean Mexico white nodule | ecosystem: Host-associated > Plants > Roots > Nodule | place: Mexico: Nepantla... | reverse complement strand
GTCAACAGTAGTACAACTAACTAAGGACTAATTAGGAAATCAAACCTAACGGTAAGGACACTAGCGAAGCATCATCAAAGGAATTAAGCACACACAGTAACAGTTACGTATCTTTTGAAGCCAGGATTATGAAATTAAAAATAAACAAATTGAAATCGCAAATAACCAGAGATTCTCACTGGAATCATCGCTTCCTTTTAGTTCATTTGTCAGCGACGGCGGGGCGTCCAAATCACCGGTCTCGTGCCGCCGTTGCTGAAGTCGGACCCCCTTGGCCGGCCTCAGCGGCGCCAGCAACGACGCAACGAGCCTGCGAGGCGAAAAGCACTTCTTCGGCGGTGTTTCTCGGATGGTGTCCATGTAATCGACGCCGTCGTGATCTTGGTCGGCGAGAAGAATATCGGCGATACGTAACCGACGGTGGAGAGAGTGTGAGTGAGCGAAGGGACAAAATTTAAGAATTGGGGATTTAGAGAACAGGTGTTTCTGTTTCGCTGACATTAAATTGGTTGATGATAACGATCGATTCAACTTCAAAGTTCAACCGAGAGACCCTCTATTTTGGATTTTGGAGGGAAAACTAAAGTTTCTCTTCGTTATACTTCTTCTCTATCCCCCACCCCTGCCATATACTTATCTGTTAATTATTCATAACATTTTACTATTCACTCCGAACATGAAGATTATTATAATAATAATAATAATAATAATAAATAATAATAATAATAATAATAATAATAATAATAATGTACCAGTGAGAGCTTCACAGTCCATATAACATCTTGAATGCCAACGTCGGGTTGACCGACCGTTGTCGTGACACACATCCGTAGGGTTGACGATAGTTCAAGTCTAATTACACTCAATTAAGGTCAACAAAGTTAACTCATGATAAGAAACTAGGTAATTCAGTCCTAAAAACACAGTACAACCCCCTTAACCTGATCCAATAAGAAAAGTCCACCACAGATAATATAAATAACACATATTCAAAGAAACAAGTACGTCTACAGTATTCTGACAGTCGAGTGTCGAACTCTTTTGCTGACTTGAGTGTCGGAATGCATTCTGCATGTATCCCATTCGATGTTTACAAGAAGACTGAAGCTACGAAGGAAAGGAAATGAGAGAACAGAGAATGTTGGAGAACAATAGAATCGACCGACAGAAAGAAAACAAATCCTCTCAGTAATTTTTTAGGTCCAACCCTCACAAAAAACAAATAATAATAATAGTAATAATAAATTTATTATTTTATTATTCATTCAACAACTTTAAACATATTTTAGTACATATTATTATTACCCAGCATAGAAGACAAGATGGTTCCTAATATGCTGTTTATTTTGGCTGTATATAAAAGGGAATGGACATTGGTTTAGGTATTAATAAGAGGTTTTGTTAGAAATTAAGAAAAAGAAAATAAAGTATTGGTGGTTTTGGTTAGCTAGTAATATAAGTATCAATAAATAAATCAAAGCGCCAAACACTTGTATTAATTATGCCATCTCCATTTGCGTTAGTTCAAGATAATACAATATTTTTTAATATAATAATATTATGGTAAACATCCTTATAATACATGTTTCATGGGACCCGTAGAAATTGTAGACGTGCAAAGTAACATCACATAATTGAATAAAAAATAAGTGTCTGAAAGATAATTTTGAATAAAAAATTATGTCAAATCAATAATTAGAAAACACTCTGCTTGATTCGTGGTGTTATCCGTTGTTCTTTGCTGTTGGCATATAGTTGTTTTGTTTTTTGTTTTTCCATTCTTTGATCAGTATTAAAATTTCATTTTATTAATTTACATAACAAAATATTATTTTATAAGATTATACGATTTTTTTAATCAGTGGGAAAGGGGCAGAAAAATCAAGATAAACAAACATTACTAATTAGATATGAGGAAGCAGGAGAGTTATAATCAGTACATTTGTTTGTGCTTTAAAAATACTGTAAAAAGGAAAAAATATATCAGCCTTTTCATTTCATTTATGATAGGAAGAAAAAAAGAGAAAAATGCTAGCTTAACCTGTCTTTACATTATAAGTATTTTCACTTTAGTTTTAAATTTAAGGAAAAAAAATATTCTTAATATTTATAATTTGTCATAACAGGACTGTTTTTTTTTCGTAATTTTATAAATTATTTCTGTTAGGAGATGAAACTAGAGAACTATTAAAATTTTCCTCTTCCTCTTTCGACCGAACAGGTTGTTAGAGTTTCACTGGGATCCTTTTCATCTTCGTGTTTCTCTTTCGTCTCTCAATCTCGGATGAATGTCAAGTGAAAGAGGTATCTGCAGAAAACACTATGATGCTCAAGTCAGTAAAGCGGACGATGAACATAAATTAAAATGGTTACTCGATTTCCAAAAACTAATTTAATATTATTATTTGTAAAATGTAAAAAGAACAACTCTAAAATTTTATTTCATTCCTGAAGGTATTAATTTGAAATAGAGTAATTCTAGGTGTATTTTAATATATTTATGATGTTTAAAAGGTATAACGAACCAAAATTCTACAGACAATTAAATAACCATACATTTATTGTGCGTAATGATTTGCTAATTTTATTTATATTTTTTATCAGCACTAATTTTATTTAGATAATACTAATTATTAATCAATACTCCCGTGACTCTATGTTCTTGTAATCAAATGGCCGAAACCCTAAGGAATGAAAACCTCGATAATTAAAAATTCCGTGACTTTCATTTATTGCTCTCATCAGACATATGGTGCCATATATTCTACCCACCATTGTACTCTTGCAATAAATGTAACACCTACTTCTAAAGTTTAAACAAATGTACAAGTTAATATGAAAAACAGATATATAAATCAATTCATTACAATCAGATTTGCATAGAAATTTGCTTTCATGTTAACCTCCCTAAGGTGTTCTGCATGGAGTACAAAACGAGAGGGGTTGTTGGTTTCTTTCCTTCAAACACATGAATTCAATTAAATTTAAAGATTTTAGGTTGACTAAAGATAAAAACTATATATTTCATAGTATATGAATTTTATGAGTAAGTTTTATAAAATTAAGTTATATTTAATATTTATTTTTTAAGATGTTATGAAGTCATTTAGAATTTATTACATCAAGAATTTGTTAAATTATAAGTCATCTGTTATCGGATCGTTATCGAATCATTATCAAACTACTCATTACATAGTCTCACAGAGTTGACAATCCTAATATGAGAATATAGTGCGTTAATGTCTCACATCAATTTTATAAAATTTTGTTAAACTTAAAATTAATTGTGTACCGGTATGGGCGAGGCCGAGACCCACCTAGCTGCCCGAGGCCGAGTCAGCCTGACCGAGATCAGAGGAACTTGGTGGAGACGACCGAGACCATGGGAATTTGGCCGATGGCCGACCCATACCAGGGGAACTTGGCCGACGGCCGATCCCTATTACCGTTAACGCTCAAACCAAGATCAGTGAAACTAATCCATCATTAAGAATTAGGTAATACAACCCTAAGCGGTATCCACTTCGATAAACGGACCCAATAAGGTAGGTCCATTAGAATAATATAAATAGCACGCATCCAATGAATAAGGTATGTCATTTATTACTGTTCATCTACCTGAGAGTTGATCACCCGCTTTACTGACTTGAGCGTCGGAGTGCCTTTGCAGGTACCCCCACCATCCGGTGTTCACCCGAGACCGAGTGCCGAAGGAGAAGCAGGAGGACGAGAAGAATTCCAGCTCCTCACCCAGTCACCTGACTGACCGAAAGAATGAGAAAAAGACTTCAATAGTTCTCTAGGTCTCATCTCCCTAGTAGTAACAAATTGTTAATATTTAACTTCACAAATGAACTTAAGGTAACCAATTGTTTCCTCTCACTATTCTCGGAGTAGACAATTGCTTAACCTAATGGTATGATGAACTTAGGATATTTTAGCATAGAACTTACACATCCTCAATTTTAATGTTACGTACTGTCACCGTCATCACAAAGTGTTACATCTGTTTGAGCTCGATTACATAGACAAAGGTCAATATATTCATGTCGTTTGACATGTTTGTCATAGGTAAATCATTATCCATTATTGAGGCTTTGGGGTACGATGATGACTTGAGTAAATCACAAAAGTAGAACCATGGTGGTGCTTTCCTTCAGAAGTTGCAACAAGGATAGACTTATCCTCTATGCTTCTTTGCACCATCACATATAATTGCAAAAAAGGTGCTAGGTTATTAGACCACTATGACTTATAAAATAACAACAAATATTAAGAACCATGGAGTAATAGCAATGCATGTTTTACTGAAATCATATGGAAACAAAAATTATAATGGGTTTGGATTGAGAATTTTAACAGGGTGATTATTTTATACTAAAATTGAAATACTTTATAATTAAATATTTATTTTAAGTAAAAAATTAAAATTATAGCTAAAATTTTAGGAAAGTACTTAAATTATTTATAATTAAATAATTTGAAATTTTCTGTTTTCAAAATAGTCAACACAAAGTAAGATTTTAGTTCAACAACTCTCTACATTTTGTATTTGTCATGTACACTTCAGTTATACATCATTTCAATGGAATCGTTTTTTATAAATGTGAATTTAATATTTATTAATTAGAGTGTAATTTAACTTGAAGTCGTATCTTGCATAGACTTTACAAATTTATTATGTTTTTCAAAAGTTGTGAGTATAGATGGTGATTTCTCGTAAATTATTTCGTACTCCACATTTACAACTTTTTCAATTCTAAAATAAAAATAAAATTTCCTCACTTTAAAATTTAAAAAATAAGTGTCATAATGAACCGATTATCCTTTTAACGTTCAAAATTTAGAATTTTAAGAATAAATGCACTTTTTGTTATCTTTGAAATGGAACCTTTCATGATTTAAAAGAAAAGTTCACTAACTCAATTGTAATGTTAAAATAAGTATTCATTATTGTGAAAAGCGCTTTCATCAATCCACTAACTTGTGTTTTTGGTCTTCAAACAAACTTTGCCAAAAAATTTATAACTTCCATCTATTTTTAATTTGTTATTTATAAGAAGTTGATGATTAAAATGAGTGAAGTCTAAGAAGTTTTAGGTTTGGAAAAAATTGAAGTGGCTGATACATAAAATATATATATAGTTATTGGTAAGGACTTAACGGTAAATATTATGTTTCGGCTTCTACAATTAGGTTGATCGAAAGTCCCACGCCCGTGTGGACCGACGGACACCTTCGATCTAATTACGCTCAATCAAAATCAATGAAGCTAAGTCATCATTAAGAATTAGGTGATACACCTCTAAACACGATTCACCTCACTAATACAGTCCAACAAGGTAGTCTCATTAAAATAATATAAATAGCGCTGATTTCAAGAAACATGTATGTTATTTATTACTGTACTCTGACAATTGAGGGTCGAACTCTCTTTGTTGACTTTAGCGTCGGAATACCTTCTACTGGTATCTCATTCGGGATTTACTAGAAGACCGAGCAACTGAGCAACTGAACAATTGAGATTAGAAAGAGCAGTGGGAAGTTCATTGCAAAGGATGCTGAAGCGCAAGCCGACCGTCCGATAGAAAGAAAAAAGATACAATCTCTCAATAGTTCTCTAAGTCTCATTTCCCTAACGAAAACAATATAATAACTTTAAAAAAAAATTAATGTTACAAGAAAAAAAAAAGTCGTTGCCAATAGTAAATTCAACCATGGCTAAGGAAACAACTTTATGTACATGCACATATTGCAGGTTTGCTGAGAAAACATGGCTCTGAAGAATAAGAAAAACCGTTTGTCGTTAAAGTTGTTCTAAAATGTTGCCAAATTTATTTAAAATAATATATAACTGGTCTCAAAACCACATCAAAGTGAAAACAGGAAGCAGTGAAAATCGAAGTTACAAACTTGAAGAACTGTTTTCAAAAGAAAATTTAATCGGAGGAGGGTGAGATCCAAGAAGATGAAAAAGAAAGTGTATGAGCATAAAGGGATGTAAATAGCAACACCCATATAATCAATGGGTGATGATATTTTGACACCTTATTCCATTTTACACTTACAATAAAATATTAATATTTATAATAAAAAAATAAAAATTCTTTTTAATAAAAATATAAAAAAAATGAAAAATATTAAAATAATTTTTAAAATTAAAAATAATTAAAATATTAATATTTAGTAGCGCGGAGGATAAGGCGTAAAAAACCATTTTTCATACTGAATTGATCAATCTAAACATCTCTATTTTATTTTGAGTACCAACTTGTATAATTTGTTAGTTGAAACTGAATTCATTCAGATTTATTTTTATTATTTACAAATCGATTCATACAATTTAATATACAAAGTCTGAATCCGGATTTAACTATCGAATAAAAAAAAATAAAAAAAATATCTATATTACATTTCGGAATGACCTTATTTCTCTAATGGTCCCACCATGTCACTTCTGAGCTGCGTGCAAACAGTTCCATTTCAGCGATATTGCACTTAACACGCTTTTTACTTGGTCTCACACCACTCCTTTAGTAAAATACTGTAAGACTAAAAATAATAATATCTATGGCCTTATTTCACACTTTATATATTTAGTGCTTTCTTCTAAAGTACCTAAAAGATTAAATAATATAATATTTTATAGGTAATGATTATTGATTGGCAATTTCTATTTTATATATATAATTTTCTTGATCTTTCTTTTCATATCATATTATATTATTTATCATTTTCACCTTTTTTTTTTTTCTTACTAGATGTCTAATATTTTTTCTAAAGGTATACTTTTGCTTTGATTCACTTATGTTTTGACCGACCAAGACCTGCCTTGTTGTGATTACCTTTGATAATTAATATTTTGTTTGAATGAAAAATAATATATAAAAAATACATGAGAATTGAAATAAAACATAAATACGTTAAAAAATATTATTTGAAGAAATTTAAAGATATCTAATCAATTAGAGAAAAAGAAAATCCACTTACAAGAAGAAGAGAATAAAAATAAATAAAGGTTATACAAAGTAAAATATTGGCTCATTAAATTAAAAAAATAAAAAATTACTTCTTTTTTAAATAAAATTATTTATTATTTTTAATCTTTTTATATAATGAAATATTTATTTAGTTTTTATAAAAAAAAAAAAATAGATAACCAACCCTTCTCTCCCTTACCCTTCACCCATTTTCTCATTTGAACAGGGATTTTGTTTAACAGGTCTTCTGTGAGAATATATGATCTCCCTCTTATTTATTTAAATTGATATAATTTATAATTGTTTTATTTGTAAATTTTTTATTCAAATAATGTAATTCAAGTTTATTAAATAATATTTTTCTATGAAACTTTTCAACTATCATCAAATAAAAAAATTTCAAATATTAAACAGTTATTAATAATTCAAAAATCTTAATGTTGATGATTATTTTAGTTAAATCCAATTGATATTATTTATTTCTCAAAGTTTACCCAAAAAATTATTTCGCATTGACAATTTTTTCTATCTATTAATGTCAATCACAATTATTTAAATTAATATTCATCTGGGTTTATTTTTATGACATCATAAACTATGTTTTTTTTTTCTACTTTTCCATTAATGCAAAATAAAAAGTATTCTTGAAGTAATGTTGACAAACAAATCTTAATTTATTTTCTAATTAACATTAAAAAAATATCCTTACAAGTTATTACACGACTCACTAACTCTCTGAGATCATGACACTCAAATTTCAAACAAAGTAATATTGTTTAGTCTTATTCAAGTTGATAACACTTCAATTACTCGATCAAAATCAAGTTAAAAAATTAAAAAAAAAAATAAAAATTAAAAGTATAAAAAAAATAAAAAAAAAATTAACTCTTTCTTAGATAAAATTTAAAATTATTAAATTTTAACTAATCTAATTATTGTCGTAAATTTTTTAATTTTTCATAACAATTTTAATTTTTCTTAAAAATATTTAAGTAACATATTTTATCATGAAACATTTTAATTTTTCTATGTGGATAAATCCTCCTTTTTAAATTCTCAATCCAAACATTATATAAAAGTCATATATGAAACGATTTTATCATATTAGATAGGTTAAAATCACATTAGTGTGTATTGTTCATACAAATGAAAAAACGCGTATGAAAATAGTTTATTTCCGGTATTTAAAAATATATATAGCGACGGAAATGTGGGAGGATGTTATTTTAGGACATGAATGAGGAAAGAGTTAAAACTGTATTGATATAAATAAATTTAGATTGTGGTGGGAAATATATTATATATATATATATATGTGAAATAAGGATTTACATTGATATGAAATAATTTATTCATGTAATTGTAAAAATATTAAATTTATATTTGTTAATAAAAAATTTAGATTAAACTGAAAAAAATTGGTTGAGTTTTTTTATATATTTGTTAAATGTAAGATTTATGTTGATATGAAATAGTTTATGCATGTAATTAGAATAATTTTTCATTAAATTATTAATAAAATTTTATAAAATTTATTTTATTTTATTATTTTTCACTTTTTTTTTCTTTAATCCAAATAGTTCACTTTCCATTTTTTTTAAAAAAATTATTGACCTCATTTCTGACAACTTTTAGCCACCATTTACACAGCATCATGTGGTGTATTACAGTTGTGTTCTGACTTTACAGCAATTTGGGCTACAACTTGTGAATCTGGTATCCAACTCATCCTTTTGAAGCCGATGTTAGAGTTTAGGAATATGATAGTTTGTATACGATTCTTAAAAATAAATATATATAATAAAAGATAAATTTATAATTAAATGATATAAAAAATATTAAAATAATAATTTTAAGAATTTTAATGTGATTATATAAAAAATTGGAATTTTTTTATATATTATTACCCTTATCAGTTTAGAACATTTTGTATGGAACACAGGAATCCCAATGTGATAGGCGACAAAAAAAACTAATGTTAAATTTTTTCAATCGAGATTGCCAATTAAATTAGAATAATGTCATTCACGAAGGGTTGAAACTATTTTTTAAATTTTATAATTTTCTAACAAAAATTATTAAAATATTAGAGGATACCCATCAAAATATTTACATACATTTTTTAAAACAAAAACTTATTATAAGGTCATAAAATAGATTGGGTTCAATGGATTGATCCATCCTAACCAAATTAACCTTCTAATTTTAGTTGTTTATTTATTATTAATGAAAAATAGTTTATTAAAAAAATCATTAATATTAATTAAATTTAAAAATAAAAAATAATTAGTCACTATATTGACTAAAATGTTATAAAATAATTTATAAATTTGTATCTAAATTAGCTACAAAGTTTTAACTACTAATATTTTAGGTCTAACATTAGTCTCTAAAAGACTAATAGAGACTAATTTAAAACATAAGTAGTTAGTAGTTAAAATTTTGGTAGTTAATAGTTAGACACCAATTTAAAAACTATTTTATACATTTTTAATAATAATAAAAATTATTTTAGATACCAATAATTTTTAATCAATATAATAATTAATTATTTTAATATATAAAATTAATTTCTATTTAATAATTTTTTCTTAGTGATTTCTTCGATCTTTATATATCTTAAAGATTTTTTTATATATCTTAAAGATGATAAAGAAACAATTCTAGTTACATATTGTGTTATTGAAAGAAGTCTTATAATGATTTGTCTTGTTGATACGTACCATCATTTTTAGGATATATTTTTTTAATTTTAATTAGTAAAATAAAAATATAGAATATGTAAATCAAATGGAAAATCTCCATTATATATTGTTATAGTTATTATATGTGAAAATATGAAAATAAAGAATAATTATAATTTAAAATATTACAATTTTGCGCTAATATTATTGATAAGTGTGAATAGTTCACAGTAATATAATTTAATAGACGAAAATTTATAAATTAAATGTCAATTATGAATTTTAATAGAGTAATTTTAGATATACAAAAAAAATTCAAATTTTAGATATATTAGTTAATTAACTTTCTAATAGAATAAGTAAAGATTTTTACCTTGTTTTGATTTTAGAAGGACAAACTTAAATAACTCGAAGTTAATTATATCTATCTAATCTATATCTACATATAAAAGGAATTTATGTATTTAATTGTTCTTTTATTGTTTATCAATTTTATTCTTATATTAATATTTATTTTATTATTTTATATTGGACTTTTCATTATTTTTTAGGTATTTTAATAAATAACTAATTATTTTTATAATTAATTGGGAATTGTTTTTTTATTTATTTTTAAAACTAATATTTTATCATTTTGTAAAATCAGTTAGCAATTTTAAATTTTGAATGTGATGCAGTTTATTAAATGTTTTGTATGACGTGGAGTAGTTTTTTTTTCTCATATTTTCATCTCTCTCAAAAATCATATTTGGTCTGCTTTCTTATCATTTGACTTCTTAGTCTTTCTTTGCAAAAAAAATATTAATGAATGACAACAGTTGTTTATCCACAATGACTCAATATGTGTATGTGATCTCCGTCAACAACATCTGGCGAACGACAATCTTTGAATGTCACGCGTGAACGATCTGGATGGAGATGTGAACGAGGAGCAAAACAACTTATTTTTTTTTACTTCAATTACATATTTCTTCACGGATCACCTATTATTCTCATCACAAATGTAACATCAAAGTTTCTCCAAATTCGCCAATAGAATTTTGAGTTTATGATTTCTGACGTGATTTTTCATTACAAAAAATTAGTATTATCTACGGATGTTAACCACGGACAACATTACCTACAGATATTACTCACAGACTATAAATTCGTAGGTAAATTCAGCATTACCTACCAACTATTATTCACGAATCTTACTGCCTACAAACTTTTACCCACAAATCTCTATTACCTACCAACTATTATCATAATAATTATATACATAATATTAAAAATATTATTATAATATGATTAATTATAAAATCATAATTAATAAGTATACATATTAGTAATATAATTAGTATTATATTAATAATATGAATAATATTTTTATTAATAATAATAATAATAATATTAGTAATATTAAT
>Ga0123342_1009979_pt1 | contig 11070 bp, 2 predicted proteins | sample Turbeawhitnodule_FD_89960 | JGI IMG/M metagenome (GOLD analysis project Ga0123342, IMG submission 89960) | Root nodule microbial communities of legume samples collected from Mexico - Turtle bean Mexico white nodule | ecosystem: Host-associated > Plants > Roots > Nodule | place: Mexico: Nepantla... | reverse complement strand
ATACCATATTGGTCAGACCAACAAACAAATGCAAAGCTTATTTCAGACGTTTGGAAAACTGGAATTAGAGCTCTTGTTGATGAGAAAAAGGTTGTGCAACGAGAAACTTTAAAGCATTGTATAAAGAAAATAATGGAGGGATGTGAAGAAATGAAGACCAATGCCATTCAATGGAGGAATTTAGCAGTAAGAGCTCTTAGTGAAGGTGGTAGTTCTTATGAAAACGTCAAAGAATTTGCGAATCAAATTTATGAAATTCACAAGCTTCATGTTCTAAAATAGAAATTGCTTTTTGATCAGCATAGTTGTTGTTTTGTATTTCCATGTAATAGGTTGGTTAATAATTCAGTATATTGCTTCATGCTAAGACAGATAATTCATGTTATATTTTCATACGAACATTTTATCATACTGAATAGTTATTTTAGTTTATCAGTAAATTTGAAAATGACCAGTGATGAATTTTCGCATTGTGTATATATAGAACATGTTGTATTATCTAAGTTGATATATAATCTAAATTGATGGAGTAAAATGTATAAATTGTTATAAACCCTAACCCTAAAAGTAAAAAATAAAACATTACAAAAAATTATGTCAATAACATCCGAAAAATACATGAATTGCATGAAATCAAATGATCAAACACGGACACTAAAACTACTTCCATGAATTAAGATATTTTAGGAAACAGAAAAAAAAAATATATGAAATCAAACTTACCATCCCTTGGAATTTTTCATTCACAATTGGCCCATGAACACAAAATCATATCGTCAAATGAATTGCAATATTATCTATAACATTTGTGAATAATTCTTCTTTTTAATTCTTATTTTTTCATATTTTTTTACTATTTTACAGAAAAGAGTGGAGACACATGTTCTCACTACTAATAGTAATAATAATAATGTGTTTTTTTTACTATATAAAAAAATACTTTATTTCCAATTCTAGAGTTGAAGACGAGTTGGAACGAATTTGTTTCTGTTTCTATTTAACTAAAATTGTTTAACTTGCTTATATACTTGAATATGAATTTGGTCTGAGCAAACCATAGAAATATGAAAAACAAGATCGATTTAACTAAAATTAAGTTAACAAATTAGAATAAGTTACTATTGTATCTTTTGTTTTTAAAATTTTGTTCAATACTGTTTTTTCCAAATCTACAAAATAACCCTTAATGTTTTTTAAAACATTACTTTTACATTTTCATATATTATACAAACCTTTATTTTAATTTTTAAAAATATACAATTATTAAATAAAAACTAATTTTAGAGACAAAATATTTTTTAAAAAATAATTTTGAAGACAAAAAATAATTATTTATTATATTGACTAAATTGGATATTAATTTTAGAATCTAATTTAATTATAATTAATTATATATTAATTTAGAAATTAATTTGAATAAATTTTTTAGTCTCTAAATTAATATATAATTCACTTAATATATTAATATAGTAACTATTTTTTTCTCTAAAATTTTTTTTATTTAGTAATCTTTTAGTTAAAAATAATTAGTTATTATATTAACTAAATTAAAATTATTTAAGAGATTAAAAAATTCTTGATGTTTAAAGTAATTCTTATTATTATTAAAATTAATAATTTATAAATTAAGTAGCTAATTAAATACCAATTTAAAAATTAATTATAGATTTTATTAATATATTAATTATTTTAGATATCAATAATTTTTTAATTTATAAAATAATATTAATTTAGTTAATATAATAATTAATTATTTTTTATTTTTAAAATTAGTTTTCTTTTAACAATTTACCTATCATAACTAATGGAATGAATTTGACTCCCTTAATTTTGTAAGATATTATTATAATTTACTTTAAATTCATTATTTTCACAATCTTTAAAAAAAGTATATAATTAATGATGATATTAAACTGAGTTAGACAATTAAAAATATAACACTGAGTCATTTAAAAAAAGTAAAAAAAAAAAAATTAATCTCAAAAGTTAGTGCAACCTATTTAACCTTAACCATAGAGAAGATTGAATTAATGGAGCATAGCCATCATGCTAACCCCTACCCAATTCTGACCCACAAATTCAATTCCTTAATAATGTTGATGTGATAGGTAAAACATGAATTGACATGACTTGTAATTGTATTAACTTGCATGTTAGCTCTAATAAGGCTATATTTGAATAAATGAGTTTTCCATAAATTAAAATAATAATAATTTATGTATAAATTAAAAAAAATTAATTTTAATAAATTAAAAGTGAAAGAAATTATATGAAAGACTTTACAAATTAGTTGTACAAACATTAATATTAATTTATTAAAAAATCATTTTGATTGTATTTTTCTTTTTTATAAATAAATTAGTCAAAATTTGAGTTGCTAGTTTCTTTGTTTATTTTATAAGTTAGAAATGTAGAAAAAAAATGTTGGAAAATGATGTTTTGGTGGTAGAGCTAAAGGTTCTTATCTTTCCCATGTGAAAAAGTACTTTGATTTGTCTGAGCTGACCCTACAAACCCACAAAGTTTTAGGACTTCTCAACACCTGCCGACGAAATTAACATATATATATATATATATATAATGCATTAGATTTTTTTTTAATACTACAATTGTTGGTTTAATTAAATTTTGTGAACTGATGAATCAAACTAATATGAAAGTAATTTTAAAATAGTTATTTGACACTTTCATCATCCAATTTCTTATTTTTAATAATAATAAAAAATAACTTACTTACTACAATAAAATTATAAAAACTAAAAAATAATAAAAAATAATTTTAAAAATAAAAGATAATTAATATTTATATTGAATAAATTAAATATTATTTTAGAATTTAAAATAATTAATGGTATCTAAATTAATTTTAATTATTAATAAATATTTTTTAAATTTGTATATAATTAATTATTTATATTTTAACTAATAATTAAAATTTTAATAACTAATTAGATAATAATGTAAAAATTGTTTATCAATTATTTTTTTATTTTTAAAATACTATTTAATTTAGTTAATATAGTAATTAATTATTTTTTATCTTTAAAATTAATTTGTATTTAATAATTTTTTAGTAGTGAATTTTAAATATTAAATTATAAGAAAATAAAAAATAAAATAATGAATTGCTTTTAAATAATTTGATCCTCTATTGTATGTTTGATCATTATTTTTTTTTAAAATAAAAATTTTCATGGCATCATTATGCAACTTGACATCTCATCTATGCGGACACCTCAAGTAAAAACAATCATTTGCATCATATGAAAAAAAATATTATTAAAAAAAATAAAAAATAAAGAGTATACAAAAACATGGAGAGATTAGACCAAAACCCATATATTACAAAAAACGATACACATTTATTCATAAAGAATTCTAATAACAGACTAGACAGTAGTCTATTATACTAATGAAAAGATTCTCTATGAATAAATCCTAAATTAAGACCTGTATTTCACTGATTACTAATGTTTGATCATTATTTACATTTAAATTGAGTTTAGGATATATGATACAAGTGTTTAGGATAAGTTTTTTCAGTAGTTTATTTCAAATCTTAAAAAAAATAGTATGTTTTAATAAACATTTCGGTTATGATGGTTTAGGAAAATAATCTATAATTTTATATGAAATAGTTTAAACTTATTTTTATTCAATTATAAAAAATATTTATGAATAACTTTTTTCACTATATATGCTCTTATTTAGTTAGCACTTGATTAAGTTATTTATCCCTATTCATAAGTTTAATTTCAGTACTTTCCTAATTCTTCTTTCAAATTTTAAATACATTAAGTAACAAGAAACTTGTTTTTTTTTCTAAATTTAAATTTTATGAATGAAAAATTATTTTCTCAACATTTAATATCCCGAAAAAACTATAATACACATATACTAAAATATACTAATACACATACACTAAAATATACTAATATACTAATAAATATATATATATATATATATATATATATATATTATATCAAACTATTAAATTCTAAAAAAATATGCACATACATTTTTTTTAGTTTTTGGTACTTTCACTTTTACTAGCTATAATATTATTTGTTTTCCATACAATCACAGTATTCATCATACACAACGTAAGAGTAATGTAATTTAAATTATTTTATACACATGATACATATAACACAAACAAATATATATACATGTCACACTCATGAACATGATCATACAAACACAAGTTACATTTGTTTTTTTTTATCACAAAATTAAAAGAATTTCTTAATATAAGATGCTTAATTAATTAGTGTCACATAATGCTTTTAAAACATAATTGTATTAAACTTTTTTTTATCATAAAGTAATATTTATTATATTATTAAGACAGTATAAGTTGTTGTAGATAACATCAATTATCTCAAAATAAAGATTGGATGAGTCAGGTCATAATCGAATCATAATTATTGTTGTTGCACCTCTTAAGTAGAAAGAGTTACAAATTGACTATCAATTATAACTTTACCTTCAATCCAACAATTGGTATCAAAGTGTTAATCACAAGTTCAATTTCTAGTGGAAAAATGGTTCAAACGAGAGATTTTGCAAGTTGTCCAATTATATTGTGTGGTATAGGTAAGATATATATATCATTGATATTAAATATTAACTTCAAAATATTTAATTTTATTAATTTTTTATTTTTATTTTAATTTAGAGTGAATTAAGTGATTTATTTGTATTAATTACATGACCTATTATGTGTAACTAACTAATACTTTTCTTGTAATGATTTTTTTTAAAGTGAAAAAAAAAACACATAACTTTTATTTATAAACCCTCACATCTTTATTCATTTAAAACCTATCTTAATACAAAACTCCACTCTTAAACTTAAAAAAAAAATATTTTAAACTCAAACACTGAAAATGTAATAAAAGAAAGAAAAACTATTATAATTTTATCACATTTTAATAAATTATTTTGACCTTTAAATATTAAAACAAATCTTAACAAAATTGACAAAAACATTGTTCTAGTAAACCAAATTTAAGTCAAGCTTGAATTACATGTTAACCATCTCTAAAAATATCACAAATGAACAGAAGCATATCTTTAGAATAAGTGAATTAAAACACTAGTAGTTAAGAAATATGTGTGGATAATTTGATGCATGTGGTGTGAGTGTGATGAGCATAGTATAATAGTGACAAGTAGGTTTTGTGTCGGGTGAAGTGAGTAAATAGCACATGTTTGAATTTAATGAAGGAACAGCTTTGCATGCGTGCCAGCCAAACATATATGTCTTTGCAGGAACTTCTCTGTTGTTAACTTCCTTCATTCTATTCTACAGATGGAGACAAAACCATTTTCATGTCTATATCTTTCTACCCAATTTTCTACATAATATATAATATATATTAATTATATTTTCTTACCATTTGTGTCACACAAATTTATAAATGCTTTTACTTAAAAAGTAAATTATATTGAGCAATCTCATATAAATTAGAATAATAAAGTCACTCATAATATACTAATAATAATATACAAATTTCATTAATTTTAAATTAGATTTAAAATCTACTAAATTAAATTATATAACATTTTTTTTTCATCATTATCATTATTAAAAAAATTCTAAGTAGAAATAAAATTTAAAAAAAATAATAATTAGTTATTATATGAACTAGATTAGATAATATTTTAGAAACTAAAAAATATTAATATTTAAATTAGTTTTTTTTTAGTTGATAAATATTTTATAAATTATAATCTAATTAACTAGATTTTAAAATTATTATTTAAAATCTTAGTAGTTATATAAATACTAATTTAAAAAATATTTATTAATAATAAAAATTAAATTAGATATTAATAATTTTTTTAATTAAAAAATAATATTTATTTTAGGTGTAATAGCTAAATATTTTTTTTCTAAAATCATTTTTATTTAATAATTTTCTTTTAATTTACTAGAGATTTTAGTAAAATTATCTTATGTAAGAAAAAACATAATTCTAAACACAGTGTTGTTTTATTTTCTAATGAAATATTATTTTTTGTTTTTAACTAACAGAAACAAATAAAATGAATAAATTATGATAAGATTAATTTTATAAAATCATTGTGTTTTTATCAGTTTATTAACTTTTTTTATATCTTAAATAAAAAAAATTAGGCAACAATGATGAGAGAGAGTACATTAATTCACGGGTACAATAGTGAAGATGGATAGAGACAATACTTATTCCACCAAATAGTTTTTGGAGTTAATTAAAACCTAAATTATATACATATATATAACATTAAATAATAATATACCGAAAATAATAAGAGATATTTCTAATTTTATAAATTATAAATAGGAAAAAAAACACCAAACTATATTATTAAGAATAGATACTATAAGAATTTTACTTATTTATTTATTCATGTTTGGATTTGACTATGATGGGATAGATATCAACACTAATTGCACCAACCATTCTGTCTGAGTGTGCTTTCTACCAAAGGGATTCAGCAAAATGTGAATGCAAATTGTCTATGGAATTATAATAACTGGATGATTTAATTTTAATTTAATATATTCTTATTATTGTTTAAAATTTATTAAAAATTATAAATTGTGTGTTTTTTATTGTAATTTTTTATTTATTACAAGATCTTATTTACTCATTTAATAATATATTATTAGATAAATATTAATATTTTCATATATTTGAAATCTAAGTCCTATGATGATGGCAAAGAAGAGTTTTAAGAAGTAACTCTTCTAGTACCAACATATCAAATGAGGCATTGCTCAAGATTCTTAAAATTTAGCAATTCAATAATGATTAATGATTGATAATTTTGAGATTTTTTACCACTAAAGTATATTTTTTTTATAAGAGTTACATTTACCAACTTTTTAGTTGTTTTATATATGTTTTTCATCATCTTTATCTATAATATCATCAAATTCATCTTCTCATAAATTTATGGTTATCATAATCTGGTAAAACATGTAAATAAAGTTATCAATTTTGAAGGGATAATTGTATTGAATACTTGTTGAAAAAATTGTGGTTGATACTGATTCTTGTACCTGAGTTGAGCAGGTAAGGATTCCATTGACTGATTTGGTTTGAGGTAAATGGTTTGATCTCCATTGAAAAACAGAGTTTGAAGAAAACTGAGTTGAGTCCCAATGCTGCTTACTCCCTCACAGTTTTTGAGCACTTGCATGGTCCCAACAGCTAAAGTGTGTCAGGGTTTGATGTTGACTCACCTCTATTTATTCCATCTCCAGTCCCCCCCTCATTTCCCAAACAACTCCATTCAATGTTCACATCCAAGTAATTTATTATCTCATGTCCTCCTTATGCTTTCTTTCAATTTATTGTTATAGGGATATCACATTGCTGAATCAAATTCTGCTGCATTTATGCAGGAAAATGGTTTATGTTGGTTTTTTCCTTCTGGGGTGTTTCTCCATCATGATCTCCTATGCTAATGGTTATGCCACCAATGGGGGTTGGAACAATGCACATGCCACATTCTATGGTGGAAGTGATGCTTCTGGGACAATGGGTATGTATTAATGTATGTATGGATGTGTTAATGTATTGCCTGTAGCATGTATGAACAAATGTGACTAAGAAATGTATGTGTTTGCCAAAATTGTACATTAGATTTTTCAAGTTTGCTTGCATAGTTATCTATATCATCCTATTGCAGGTGGGGCTTGTGGCTATGGAAACCTGTATAGCCAAGGGTATGGAACTGACACAGCAGCTCTTAGCACTGCCTTGTTCAACAATGGCTTGAGTTGTGGCTCATGCTACCAAATCAAATGTGCAAATGATCCACAGTGGTGTCTCCCTGGCACCATTGTAGTCACTGCCACTAATTTCTGCCCCCCTGGTGGATGGTGTGATCCTCCCAATCACCATTTTGATCTTTCTCAACCTGTTTTTCAGCAAATTGCTCAATACAAAGCTGGTATTGTTCCTGTGGTTTACAGAAGGTAACTTCACCACTCTATTTTCCTTTATCCTTTAAAGATTCTTGTACATAGTATTTATGCAACATGTGAACTAATTTGTACAAACATAACTACTTTCACGATGAGACTTAAATGCAGTTCTTTTGAATGTTTTTTTGTACTATTGGGCAATCACAGTTAAAGTTTCACTTCATAAACTACCAGGATTTTTCGATCAGATAACACCTAAAACGTCCAAGGAATTCTAGTTATGTTTGGGCTTTATTTTTATGAAAAAGTTTACATAATGCATTCAACAAAATGGTAGTTCACATGACTTGTAAGATAACTGATGCAAAAGTTGAGGAAGTTGTTATATATGACAGAGTGTGATTGGATAAGATGGTGAGTATAAATACTCCAAGTTTTATCCTTACTTTTACTACCTATTGGTCTTGAAGGTGATATTTTTGTCTTGATGGATTTTGATTGAAGGGTAAGGTGCAGAAGAAGGGGCGGAATCAGGTTCACCATCAATGGTCATTCATACTTCAACTTAGTCCTTGTGACTAATGTTGGAGGTGCTGGTGATGTGCATTCTGTGGCCATCAAAGGTTCAAGGAGTAGATGGCAAGCCATGTCAAGGAATTGGGGCCAAAACTGGCAGAGTAATTCCTACCTTAATGGACAGAGTCTCTCCTTTTTGGTCACCACAAGTGATGGTGGCAGTGTCCTCTCATACAATGCTGCACCACCAAGTTGGTCCTTTGGACAAACCTACACTGGAAGGCAATTCCTCTACTAACCAACCCTTTACATGGAACATCACTCTCATTATGTTGGCTACTACCACCAACATAGTAATAAGGATGCATCAAAGAGAAAACGACTACGGCATAGTTCAACAGTGTAAATGTGTCAATATTGAGCCACAAAATAGTGTGGTTTAGTTTAATCTAGTCTCTTGAAGATGTTTAGATTTATACTGCAAGATTTTTTCCAGATTAATTGCTACTGTGGTTTATGCTAAGTTAGCCTCAAGGGTACTTGTGTTTCTTTGCCGGCTGAAGAGAAGTAGATTAGAGATGGCATTTTGTGTGCATTATTACTGCACTTTGGCAAATGGGATTCTGTGCCTCTCCATAAAGACCAACTTAAATAATAATAATAACAATAAAGTATATTCTTCTTGTACTTTTATAACCGTTGTTGACTGAGAAATGTCAATTGATCCTTGACAATTTTCTCTCTATTTTCTATTTACCCACTCCCGTTCTTCAAAATCACAATCCTTATGAAAAGTTTTTTCACAAGAAACCTGCATATAATTTGTTAAAAGCTTTTGGTTGTGCTTTGTACCCTTTACTCAAACCTTGTGATCATCTACTGCTAGCACAAATACATGTAACTTTCAGTCTTCTCCACCAATCCCCACCAGTGCTCATCCTCTCCAAGATTCATCGTCTTCTATCCCCATTCCCAATAATTCTCACTCCATAAAGCCATATATGGCTTGAAGCAAGCTCCTCATGCTCATGGTTTAACAAGCTAAGTCAAACTTTATCAGCTATGGGATTTCATGCCTCTCAGAGCTATTCCTCTCTTTTCATCAAATTATGGAATGGAAACATGTTATATGTTCTCATATACGTTGACAACACCATCATCACTAGAAACACTACCATGATTATTCAACAATTCATCAATAATCTACAATCCAAATCTTTGTTAAGAAATCTTGGTTCTCTTCATTGTTTCCTTGGAATAGAAGTTTCTCCTACCTCCGACGAAAAACTATATCTCACTCAAACCAAATTAATCAAGGACTTTCTTGACAGAACTCACATGCTCACTGCTCTTCCTCATCCAACTCCTATGGTATTTTTCCTTAAACTCATTCAATATGGCACCACAACTATTAAAGACTCCACTCATTACAAATCTGTTGTTGGTGCTCTACAATATCTTACCATCACTCGACCAAAACTCTCGTTCTCTATCAATAAAGTTTGCCAATATATGCATAATCCAGGAACACCATTGGAAGGTAGTTAAATGGATTTTAAGATATCTTTCTGATACTCTACACCATGGTCTTGTTCTCCATCCATGTTCTGATTTTTTCCATCATCGACTTCAATGATGCAGATTGGGGATCTGATCTTGATGATAGGCGATCTACCACCGATTACTGTGTATCTCAAAAGAAACTTGATATCATGGGGCTCTCACAAACAAAAAGTAGTCTCTCACAGTAGCACTGAAGCTTAATATAGAATCATTGCCACTGTTCTTGCTGATATAATCTGGGTTCAATCTCTCCTCACTAAGCTACACGTTACTAATACTATTCCCAAAGTTTATTTTGATAACCTTGCGGTTTTTCTTTTGGCATCCAAACCTCTGATGCATTTATGTCGCAAGCATTTTTTTGAGTGTATGCTTTGGTGCTTTTCAGTTTTTACCTATTTTTTAGTCTTACTAGTTCATTAGTGAGTTTCTTTAATCCATTTCCAAAAATTGTCTTGAAGTTTTTTTCAAGTGTTCTTTGATTTCCTTAGGTTTTTGCTTAGTTTCCATAATTGTATGATTTTCACTTTGCTTTGAAAAATAAAGCAAAAAATTTTCCTGACCTCATTTTGCATCCAAATCTTGTGAAAAGTTTTCTTTACGAAACGAGCATGTCCTAATTTCAACTACAAAAAAGAAAACCACAAAAGCCAGAACGTTTTTGCTGTTTCACGCATAGTTTCAATGCACTTGTAACTCTCAGTTTTCAATTTAGTGCACCTAATTCCTTTTGGTGTTTTATTATTGAACTTTTACCATATAATGCTTCATATTTTACCTATAACTAGTTAAAATTTTAGCTTTAAATTCTTTGTATAAAAATTACCATAAATCTTACACTCCACAAGGTCAATGTTGAACCTAGATTGCATAATTATACCAAATTACTTGCGGTTTTATCAACTTGTTGTATTTATTTCTCTCTGAATACATATCCATTTAGCCTAAAATTTGTTGCATATTTCTCCTTGTTGAGTTTATACCATAAATATTTCAGCCTAAAAAGCTTTGTGAAAAAAATCATATAAATTCTGCAACAGTTTGTGTCAGTCCACTCTAGAATTTGTGGT
>Ga0123342_1009977_pt1 | contig 11071 bp, 7 predicted proteins | sample Turbeawhitnodule_FD_89960 | JGI IMG/M metagenome (GOLD analysis project Ga0123342, IMG submission 89960) | Root nodule microbial communities of legume samples collected from Mexico - Turtle bean Mexico white nodule | ecosystem: Host-associated > Plants > Roots > Nodule | place: Mexico: Nepantla... | reverse complement strand
CACTTATCAATTTTCCCCCAACCTAGAATCTTGCTTGTCCTCAAGCAAAGTAATTGAATCCCAAAAAATAAGAGTTCATTCCTCCCCAAAATCCTTAGAAATCAAATCTATAGTTCAATATCAAAATAAGTTCATGAAAAGAGCACATGATAATTCAACAAAAAATTATGGTGTTTCTTATCAATTCAAACCAAGACAGGATAAGAATGTATTCAATTTCCAAGGTAAACAATTGTTACTCTTTACTGAGAATCAAACTAAGGAATTTCTCTTTTCATTCCTCATTGGTAAGTGTTTTCCCTCTCTTTTCACTAATTTCCAAGCTAATTTAAGGTTTCCCTTCATTTCCAATTGATTACAAACATAGATATTGAGGTCTTTTTTAGGTTGTAATGAAGCTAGGTTTCAAAGAAAAATTGGTTTTTCCAGGATAACAAAATGCACACTTAACTAAAGATTAGCATATTTGCAATTCAATTACAATTGTGTTGTCCATTATCCTTTCCATAAGATTCATCCACATTGCTTCCCTTTTTATTCTTGTAATCCCCATTTCTTATTGACTTTTGAATTTTTTTTTTCTTTTTAGAAAAGAGAATGAGAATGTGGATTATTTTGTAATCCCTTTTTTTTTTCATTCTCAAGATCCCAACACCCACACCAAACCCAATTCTTCTAATTATAGAAATTTGAATTGCACATATGATCTCCTTTTGTTAGCATACCACAAGGTAGGACAATATATGTATATCAAAAGCTAGGGTGAACAAATTTTTAGCTCAAAAAGGGTTATTTTTCTGCACATTTCATTATATACTGCAAAGGTTAGTTGTTTGGCTCTGAGTTTTCTCACATCCAACTCTATTAAACATGCCTCAATCATCTCCATGTTTGGTTTTGTGATGCAAATTGACTAGAAAATTAGGCAACCTCAATTAACTCTTTACTAGTGAAAGTCTCTCAAACTTGTTGATTTTTGCGCAGAAAAAACTAAACCCATCGTCCAATTATTGCGCAAAGCATCTAAGTTCCAATGGACGACAGAATGTGAAAGCATATTCCTCTAGTTGAAAACTTTCTTGGCGTCTCCTCCAGTAATTCAAAAGCCAGTCACGAAGGAGCCAATAATTGTTTATCTTGCCTTGTCATAAGATGTAATTTGCGCAGTTTTAGTTCGAGAGGTAGAAACAGAGGAACGACCAGTCTACTTTTTCAGCTGAGTACTTCACGACGCGGAGGTTCAATACCAAATGATTGAGAAGGTCGCCCTGACTCTAGTTATAATCGTCAGACGAATGTGTATGTACTTTCAGAATCATCGGGTCATAGTCCAAACTGACTATCCCATTATGAAAATCTTAGCAAAACCAAACTTAGTCGGACGAATGATAGGATGGGCGATGGAGTTATCTGAATTTCATATCCAATATCAGCCCAAGGGGGCAATCAAATCTCAAGCTTTAGCCAATTTCGCAACTGAGATCAGTCCTCAACGGATTGGGGAAGAAAACACCCAGTGGACTCTACATGTTGACGACTATTCCAACAGCAGGTCATGCGGCGCAGGGGTCGTATTGGAAGGACCAAGTGATATTCTTCTTAAGCCAGCTTTGAAGTTTGAATTCAAGAAATCAAATAATCAAGCCGAATACGAGGCTATCATAGTTGGTCTTAACCTGACTCTTAATTTGGAAATGAAAAAGCTATTATGCAAGAGCGATTCATAGTTAGTGGTCGAGCAACTGAAAAAGGAATTTGAAGTCCGAGAAATATCCTTGCAACAATATTACCATTTTATTCAGGGATTGATTACAAAATTTGATGAGGTAACAATCCAGCATATTTGTCGGGAACATAATACCCGAGCTGATACGCTTTCCCGCCTAACAACCACTAAGAAGAAAGGACTCCATCGGTCGATCATTTACGTAACCCTTACCAATCCAAGTGTTGACTTAGAAGAATGTATGACGACCGATATTCAACCAAACTGGATGACACCCATCAAACAACTCCTAATCGACGGAACATGCGAGGCGCACACAGAAAAAACGATGAAATAGCAGACCGCCTGGTTCTTACTAATAGATCAAGACCTTTATCGATGGGGTTATACTCGTTCACTCTTGAAATGTCTCACTCTCGAGCAAGCCAACTATGTCATGCGAGAGATACACGAAGGGGTATACGACACTCATTCAGAAGCTCGAACAATGGCATCTAAAGTACTATGGGTGGGCTACTATTGGCCGACCATACAAGGTGATTGCACTGAGTTTGTGTAGAAATGTGTTAAGTGCCAAGAGATTGGTAGCTTATCTCACCAAAAACCTGAGAATCTTCACTACATTCTCTCCCCATGGCCATTTGAGAAGTGGAGGATGGACATTATTGGACCATTCGCTCCAGGCAAAGGACAGTGTAAATTTTTGTTGGTTGGCATAGACTACTTTACTAAGTGGATAGAAGTTGAACCCTTAACGGCCATTACCGCATGAAATGTCCAAAATTTTGTCTGGAAAAACATTGTGTGCCGGTTCGAACTACCCCATGTCATCATTACTGATAACGATCGACAATTCACCGACCGAGTTTTATGGAAAGCTTGATATCAGCATATCATAAGCTCAGTGGAGCACCCGCAAACAATTGGTCAAGCCGAGGCCGACAATAAAGTTATCCTTGATTAATTGAAAAAGAGACTCGGCTTGTCCAAAGAACTCTTCGAAGTCTTATGGGCCTACCGATGTACGCCACAGTCCACCACTCAGGAAACACCATATAGTTTGACTTATGGAACATAATCCATGATCCTTGTTGAAGTAGAAGAACCCTCTCTACGACGACAAACTCTTGACTTAGACTTGAATAAGGAAAGTTTGTTGGTCGGCCTCAACCTCATCAATTAACTCAGGGACAAGAGTAGAATAAGAGAAGAAGTGTGCAAGCTGCGAGCGACAAGACGGTATAACTCAAGGGTGAAACCAAGAAGCTTTTAGAAAGGAGATTTGGTTTGGTGAATGCATAGTGACGCCTGAAAGACGATGGTAAGTTTTCAAGCAACTGGGAAGAACCGTTTCAAATTGTTGACACAATAGCCGGAGGTGCTTATTATTTAGAATTTTTATCAGGAAGAAGTGTACCGAAAACGTGGAATGCTGCGCATCTCAAATTTTATTATAGCTGATAAAATTTAATAAATATAGTGTAGTATTTCCTCGCTCAGTCGTTTTATCCCTAAGGGAGGTTTTTCGACTGAGAAGGTTTTAACGAGACACTTTAAACTTCATATCTCTGATTTTTGTTCAGTAGGGCACACTATTACTCCAGCTACACCTACCCCTCATACGGTCATAATCAACCTTGTCGAATCTACCGAGATTATTAACTCGGCCTATGTATACTCATGCAAAATTAAGTTATCAAAGGTTACCCAGAACATGATACATATTGTTTAAAACGTCTTGAGAAATACCAAAATTTACTTCTCGGTTAGAACGAACATCTTTTACACGACCCATATAGGAGTTTTAGCACCACACATACATATCGCAATACACTACTAGGATTTATCGTTCATAGCGATCGAAATCGATACATTTCCTAGTGTTATCAAAATCAACATATAAACACTGCTTAGTGCGGCCAGAATAAGACGAAAATATCGCGCGACCAGAACAATACAATTATTCACTTTATTTTACCAATTATTCAAGGTCAAAATCTTTTACAACATGTCTTCCACCTATCAAGTGCTACAATTGTACCACTTGGTCAAATTTTATTTGTCAATAAGTAAAATCATACGGATTAAAATCCTAAAGGCTCGGCCAGCCACTACTTTGCACACTTACTCGCTCATGAAAGAGATTAAAAAATACATATACATTAAGTTCAACAAGTCACGTAGTTTTGAAATACATAAGCATTCACATAGATACATAACCAATATATTTAAATTTTTTCAAATCCCACATTCCCGGGTCTAGAATAAAGCCACTTAAACTGGTTCCAGTATTTCTTCAAAGGACGACTCTAGTTCGGCTTGGTGGGTAACAACATTTTCCTCACCAGCGTCTTCCATCGGGATATCGGTATTTGATCGGTACCGGCTTGTCGTCCACCACGTCTTTATCAAGGTCGTAGCGGGGGTCTTCGGTTAGCACCCTGTGGTAAAAGATCGCCTACCGAAGACACTGGTGAAAACAATCCTCGCTTATGCGCAGCCTGAACGCATGACACTTCACCACCTCGGTCGCAAGCGTCTTTCCCCTTTCCTCGACCTCGGCCTTTCCCTTAGCAAGCTCAGTCTTCTCGACCTCCACCGCCACCAACTCATCTTTTAGCACATGTCGAGCCTTCTTAGCGGCAACATTATCTTGAAGAATTTATTCTTAAGAGCCACATTTGCCTCTAAGTTTTTCTTCATTGCATTAGAAAACTCGGTTAGTTCCTTCTTCTGCTTGGTCACTGTAGCAAGGGTTCTTCCTATTGGCTGTTTGGCATCTCAATTTGGCCATGAGGTCCCTCAAGGCTGGATCCATCTGAGTCATAATAGCTGCCAAACACAAATGAATTAAACACCATCATCATATATATACAAGAAATTTACATACCAGTAAAGTTCTTCCACCTCTCGGACGACCCGTATAAGGCTACCAACTCCCGGGTAGGCAACTTATATGGGAGCTGTTCAAACACAGCTAAAACCACCTTATCTAGAGGTGACATTGGCGACCACGGCTAGGCGACAATTTGACTAGGGTTTTGGGTCGAATGAAAAGAAAATTTTGTTTTCCCTTCTACGTTATAAAAATAGTCTCGACTATCAGGTTCAACGAATATTTTGAAGTACTTTTCTTTAAAAAATTTATAAGTGGTGGTAAGCTCTGCAAACCAAACACGCCCTTGAAAGCTTGAAAAAGACAACCAACTAACTGGAGTGCTCGAACAGGAATTGTAGTAAAACAAAAACGACTCTGATGTTGGAATGATCCTTAATATATCATAAATTATTCTAAACACCTGAAGACATGCCCACGAATTGGGATGTAATTGAGTCGGCGCCACATTGAGGATTCGAAGAACCCCCATAGTGAAATCATCAAAAGATAGGGTTATGTGCAAATCATGAAAAAGGTATTATAGACAAAAAAGAAAACATGAGGCGCATTTTCTTATCTGTGACACACCTGGTCGGAATAGCCACATATATCGACCATCAACGCGTCAGGGGAGCATCAAGTTTTATAAATGATACTTTGGACAAAAACTTATCTAAAACGTCAGAATCCCTAAAAGAAATGGGGATTTTCAACGCATGTGGATTGACCCACTCATAACTCGGACCATCTGAGACCGAATGGTTCGAGCTACTAGTCTCTCCCACACTATCAGATACAGTACGGGTAACCTTAGAAAATTCTATATTAATGACATTATTCGACGAGTCTACAAAAGAAGACATTACTAACTTGAGAATTTGACAAACAAAGATGAAAACTGGTAGACTCGGCACTCAGAGCAAATAGCACAAGTTTTATAGGCAGTGAAGAAAGTGTAAACCCAGGCAAGTTAAAATGATATCCTATTTATAGGAAACCAAATAGGAGAGAGGTTACTACGTACCTCGTTCGGAGTCGTCAGATCTACCCCCCACCCAACGGTCCATACCACTCGGTATACGAAACGACACAACATCTCAACCATTGAAAATATATGATTGAACAGTATTCAATCAAGCAATAACATTTTTAGAAACCGCAAATGTCACATCTCTGCAACGTATTTAATGTCTCTAAGGATCTAATCACACCTCAGGAACTACAACGGTCATATTCGACTCTTCAAAAATTTATTTCTTCAAGCCTAGGGGGCAAGTGTACTGGTAGGTACTGGACGAGCCTATCTCGGCCTTGATAACCGGACGCCCGAGTCAAACAACATTAAAGAACATAGTAAATAAATACACAACAACAACATAATGGCTTTAAATGAGTCAACTCACATTTTGAAATATATGGAAAATAACTTTAATATAACAAAATAAACCGAAAGATACACCCGAGATATGAGGGAACTGCCATGCACGTCAGTTAACAACTGATCCAGCCCACAAGGATCCATGCCCATGAACTAAACACTATAAATAGAACTTTTGTGAGGTAGTAAGGTACATTTTTCCATTCACTATAATATACCAAAACCAAACACTGACTTAAGCGTCGGAGTGCAATCGCAGGTACCCCCTCCGACCAACCGAGCATCAATTCTATAGGAAAGAGGCTTAAAGACATTAAGAGATCACCGACACATCAACAATTCCTCATCAAATCATAAGTACTATCTGGACCCCTCAAACTATACGGGTACACTTAATATATACTACCGTTTTAAAGTTATTTTTATAAAAAGTTTCATAATAGTATTTTTCAACTAAAGTAATATTAGCATGTTATTTTACGTATATTTTTTGAAAAAACTTATAAAAATAAATAGAGAAGAAATTAGCACTCACTTCATTAAAAGAACAATCACCTCTAAGAATACATTTTATCTTAAAAATAAATTAACACTAATTATGGAATAAACAAATTTGTAGAGATTTTATTTATTTATTGATTTGTTTTGAAGTTGTATATTTGTTTTACATTTATTGAGCCACATTTTTAATACAAAGGCCAAACTATTATTGTTTGAGGATCAAATTCTCCATTCTTCAGCTCTCCATTATTGCTTGGTTTTGTATTCCTGCTATAATCTCATACTCGTCATTATTTAAACTGATTGCAAAAATTTAAGTCATGTAAACAAGCTTGTGTAGTAAAAAAATAAAAAATAAAAAAGTTTATTTATAAGTTTATATTAATTTGTAAAAAGTATTTTTTATATATTTTTAAAATTTGTATAATTTATGTATAAGTTAATTTTTAACGTATAGAAAATTCATTTTGTTTATTTATTTCTCTCTTAAACATTTAGGGGCGAAATTTCCTGATATTTGCTTCACTTATGATTTGGTACACTATTTGCGTGAAGGAAAACAATGGTAACTCTCATGTCTAACACTGTTTACTAAAGAGTAATGTTGCTCTGCAGCAATAGATAAATTAATATTGATTTCTCCTTTTGGACCTTTTTACTTTTAGATAAGTGAGAGTTGGGCCGCGGGCCTTATTCTAGGGGACTGCAAATAGCACTCCCATTTAGTGCTACATTGTCCATTTAGTTGTTATTTCCAAAAGGTGGCCTAGAAATTTCACTCCCTTCCTTCACTTTGAACAATGGTTCGCGTTTTCATAGTTAAGTTCAGTTTAATTTAATATTTTTAGCACTGGGAGTAATGGTTTTCAGGGGAGAAAGTTGAAATGAGCACAAGGGAGGTTACAGTTCTGAGAGGACAAAGGGGAGTATATATTTTGACACATATTTGGAAAAACAATTTAAAAGGGGGAGTGTGTCAGTAAAATAGATAAAATATTAGCCCATATTTATTTGTCCACTTTTGGGTTCATTAGGCCCAATTAGCCCATTTTTCTCATTTGTAGTTTTGGTCATTGTATTGACTCTTTCTTCCTACACCTCTATACCTTCTTCTGCCACCCCCATACCAGATGTAAAAATACCGTTTTCTCCTTTTTTGTGTCACCTCCATACATAATACGGAAGATGTTTTTGGATCCGGAAGTGTTTTTGAGATTTATAAAATCCAGAACTCTTTTGCATTTGAAATAAGTCTATGGATTATGTAATCTAGATATATTCTGGATTACATAATCCGGAAGTCAATCTCATATTTAGAAAAGACTTCCGGATTATGTAATCTGGAAGCTAATCACACATCTTAAAAAAATACTTCTGAATTATAATCCAGAAGCTAATGTATAGAAAAAACTTTCAAATTATGTAATCCGGAATATTAAAAAATGTATTTTTGGAATATAAAAAACAAATGAAGGTGGCACAAGAAGGTATGGAGGTACAGGAAGAAGCAACCCATTGTATTATGCACCCCACATATTGATATTACATTCTCAAAAAAATGAATTTTATAATTTTATCATTCAAAAATATTTGTTTTGGTTCTGGAATTAATTATACTCTATTTTTAGATCCAAAAAAATATTTCCAAATGTGTCTTATAACTTTAAAGTAGGTTCCAGACTCCTAGATTATCACCCAATCAGGAGTCATTTCTATAAATTTGAATAAGGAGTACTTTAACATTTTACTAATTTTATGGAGATGCAACTTCAAACCATGGGGTTGCAAAATGCAACGCCATTGAAGCTTTACGCACTGGGTTCATTTAGCTCGTATAGTTTGTTCTTCTTCTTCTTTTCCTAAAAAATGGAACACAGATCAATTAATTAAATTTAAGAAAGAAGGAAAAGTTAAATAATATTGGATATTGACACAGTTTCTTAGCACATGATTTTCGAGAAATATTAGTCTATTACTATCATTAGTTATATTTATAATATGAAATAATACATTTTAATGTAAAATTTCTACTTGCCATCATATAAGTTATTTCGACCTTAAATTCGAGGAAATAACATTAATTAAGGTCAATCATCGCATTTGAAGTATTGTTCTTAAAAGGTGTCTCGATGGATTAAGGGAAGAAGGTGTATCTCGACTTCTAAGCGATGTGAGACTATATTGGTCGTACCGGAACAAGCCCCAGTTGAGAGTTAAGGAAAAGAATTTACAATCCTTGGGAAAGAATTTACGAATTCCCACAGACGGCGCTTTCCGACCCCAAATCTGAGAGATAACATTGTTAGGGTCAATCATCGCATCCGAATTATTGTCCGTTTTAAAAGTCAGTGTTTCGTCACGATTTTATTCTTAAAATATGTCTCAGAAGATTAAGAAAAAAAAAAAAATTAAACTGAGCATAACTTCAATTCCTAAATAATATATGATTATATTGTACGTGTCGAAATGTTTACTTTTAGGACTTTTGGGTTTCGCAAAATTATCCAACACAGAGTTATCATCACTTTGATTATGGTCTTAACAAGTAGATATTATTTGTATTATAAGTGTGTGCTATTTATATATTGTATGTTTTTTTGCATTAAACATTATATCATTTAGTTTTTTTTGTAATGATTTATTTCTATATTGCATTTCATAAATGGTGACAAAGATATCTATGACTGACCATATATCTATACATATATAAAGACGATTCTTTATTATAACTATTTTTGGTATATAGAAATTTGTTCATATTTTATTCTTTTATCCGTATTTTATTTTTTTATTTTATTTTTATTATTTTGTTATTTTATAATTAAAATTAAAAAAATGATTAATATTAAATTTAAAAAAAATTATTTGAAATACGTACATTACATTTATTATTTAAAAAAAATCAAATTAAATTTTGAATTTAAACATAATTTGATGGATAGTTACTTTTTAATTATTTTAAAATATAATAGGAATTTAAGTAAAATTTCATAAATATCTTATCAATGTAATTTATTTTTTTATAAAATCAATAAATTTAAAATTTAATTTTATTACTATTAATGGTTAAATTACATTATTTTTTTAAACAAATTTAGAGAATTTGTATCCTATATAATATTTAAGATAATAATCTGAATAAAGGATAAATTGTATGTAAACTAATATTTAAAATAAAATATTATTATTCATATATTTATATTAAAATATAATTTTATAATTTTATTTTAATAAATAAAAATATATTATATCTATATATAAAAAATATTCTTCTTTATAATTGATTTTAAAAATGATATTATAGTTTAGTTTAATTTTGAAAACAACTTTTTCCATTGTTAAATATCCTGTAAAGCAAAATTTAAAATAAATATATATAAATTATTTAGTTTTTTTTTTCTGAGCCACACAACTTTTTATTTTTTCTTCCACTCTCATTATGTCCTTTTGTTAGTTTTCTATTTAATTCATGTTGTAATTCAATTTTTTTTCTTATAAAAATAAAATAAATTATAATATTTAGTAATCATGATAGTTCTTTTACTTTTTTTTAATCTTGATAAAAATACGAAAATAAAAAATAATAAATAAAATTTATAATTTATAATTTTTTAAAATTGAAAAAATCATGAATGATATATTTTATATAATTTTATTATTATTATAATTTAATTAATAAAGATATCTGTTAACAATAATTTTATTTCATTTGAATAATACCACATACCAATATCAATCTTGATCTTTATTTTGAATTTTTCTTTAAATAATAATTTAATATATTTTTTTTATTTAAACCATATATATATAGATAATTTGATATTTAAAATATGAATAATCATATATCTATATTTCATTTAAATAAATATAAATACATATATAATAATAATAATAAAAATAAAAAATACAGATAAATACCATCTTTAAAATGAATTATAAATTATACTTATAATATAAATATACGAATAATAAAATCATTTATTCGAAATTTAATATTAAAAAATATATATAAATAGTAAAAATAAAAATAAAAAGTAAATACACACATGATAATGCTTGTGTTTCCTGCTAGTCTGATTAATGTGAATATTAACTCAGTTATTCTACTAATTTTAATGTACATGACTATATATATATATGAATAAGGTAACACTGTATTTAATAATTTTAATTATTGAATAATAAAATAATATTAACTTATTTGAGTATAGAAGACTTTTAGTAGATATCATAGTTCTATTAAGACTTGATGTTTCGAGATAGATTTGGTTTATATAAAAAAAAATTACAGACCTATTTAAATACAAAAGAAATATTAAGAAGTGAATTTTAAGTTTAATTCAACCTTATAAAATTTATTTATAAGGTGAGATTTGTACCACTTATATATTATTAAAAGTCTTTATAGTTGATGCGAGATATCTAACACATCCTCTCACGCTGAGACTTTCAACTCGTGCACGAGACTATATATATATATATATATATATATATATATATATATATATATATATATATATATTTTTTTTGTAAATTTTTTGATAAAATCAATATATATATAAAAAAGAATTTTAAATATAAAAAAAAT
>Ga0123342_1009976_pt1 | contig 11072 bp, 8 predicted proteins | sample Turbeawhitnodule_FD_89960 | JGI IMG/M metagenome (GOLD analysis project Ga0123342, IMG submission 89960) | Root nodule microbial communities of legume samples collected from Mexico - Turtle bean Mexico white nodule | ecosystem: Host-associated > Plants > Roots > Nodule | place: Mexico: Nepantla... | reverse complement strand
GTGGCGGGGGGGGTGGGGGGGGGGGGAGCCACCCCCCCGGGCCGGGCCGCCGGCGGGGGCGGCCCTCGAGGCGCCCCTGCCCCCCCCCCCCCCCCCCCCCCCCCCCCCCCGCAGAGGATGCACTTTGAGAAGGGAGACATACACACTGGGATTTCCCTAAGTTGGGTTATAGTGTCGTAAGGCCACCCACACAGAGTTACGCTTAAGTCAGAAGAAGACACGTGGCAGAAGCACCGGAAAGGTAAACAGACTAAAAGAAGGTAACATTACCTTTTTCGACACTTTACACACAAGTGATCTAAGAACACGAGAGAGAATTCAGTTACGATTCAGTTACGCGCTTCCCTGAGCATTGTGTCTTTGGTGTTCTGTTACGGAGGTGCAACGGTGTTTTCTGCCATTACTGACTTGAGCGTCAGAGTGCAAACGGCCGCAAGAGCGCCCATTTGTCTCTCTGTTTCAGGTATTAGCGACAGCGAAGGGTGAAGATAGGAACGAAGACAAAGGAGTCCTTGATACGCAGCTCGTAGCTACGCACGAAGGCAATCTAGTCAACCGGCAGGAACAATATACGTTCCTCATCCTCTTTCTAGACCCATGCATCCCTAGTATCATTTTTTAGATTTTGTCATAAAAAGTAAATGAGAATGATTTTTACAATGGAGAAGGAAGAGATTTTTAATGAGAAAGGGCACAAGGGTAATAATTGATGAATGAAATAAATAATGTGCATATGTATATAGACAACCAGGACAGATGGACATGGTTAGGAGAAAAGAATTGAATTTACACAGTAAAATCAACATATGCCATATTGCAAAATAGCACAGGAATGAAAATATCACTAATCTGAAAGCCTTTTTGATGGAATACCATCCAAAGCCACCATACACACTAAACAAGGGACTAAAGCACTATCTGTATAAATAAAGAAGAATACAATTGTAATAGAAAATTTATTTTGTAGATATACTTTTGAAAAGGCATGTTGGTTAAACTAGCTTACCTAGGATTAGGTAGCTTGAGGAACAAGCTACCTCTTTTTCTTATAAATACCTTGCTTAAACATTTTGTACTTAGATTTGATATAATTGTGAATGAAGTTTTCTAAATAAAGAAATCATTCTCTCTCAAATCTTTTCTTGTTTGCAAGCCTAGAAGGCCTAATAAACTCTTGGAAGGTTGGTCTCACCAACTTCCTCTTCACGCATACACCATTGCCAACACTTGTTCATTTTCAAGGTTTCCTTCACACTTCAATCATGTCTTCCGCTGCCTCTCATTCCTCACTTCCACAAATATGAACCATGATTCAAATCACTTTTGATTTGTCAAAGCATTACCTATTTTTCAAACCCTTGTGTGGAAGGTTATAAAGGGAAACTTCCCACAAGGTTGAATTTTGTAAGGAGAGTGATTAATTTAAGTATATTATGTCCTCTTTTCCAAAAATATGATGAAATTGTTCATAATTTATTTTTTACTCTTCAATTAGCATCTACAAAATGGAACATATGTTGTAGTTGGATAGGAGTTTAATTTGTCCAACACAATAAGTCTTTGACTCATTTCCAACAATTTCATCTCCTATAGTTAAGTCAAAAGAAAAATTTGGTGTGGATGGAATTGTGTATTACATTGATTTGGACTATATGGGATCATAGGAATAGGATAGTTTTTAAAGATGTTGAAGAAGTATTACACATGGCACAACTGAAAGTCTGGACCTGGATGAAAAATAAAAAAAACCTAACATTACCTTTTACATGTTGGTTATGTAGGGAATGGATGGTCATGTAAAGGAGCAAAACATTAAGAGAACTAGTAACAAGGAAGTACCTCAAACTTGAACAAATTATGGACTGATAGTCTGGAATGGGGTCCAAAGCACCAGAGGGGATAATAATTACAAAGTTTATTGCAATAGTTTCCAAAGGGAGATGCATTAAATCTATTCTTCAATGCATCTACAACAATTTCATATACAAATGCAAACTTAAGACTTCAATATCTAAATTGGTGGTATTCAAATAATAAATTCATATTGATTATAATTTCAGCTTTCCATGAATTGATCTACTATTTATAAAATTTAATGGAACTAGTTGTATTTTTCCAAGTATTTTGTGTATGAAGGTAGATGTCATACAATAGGAGTCTACCATTTTTTTTAATTATACAACGTTGATGTTTACGTTGATATGGTACCTATTTTGTAAATGGATTGAAACACCTCTTTGTACTTTTTATTAATTTAATTATTTTGTTGATAAAACAAAAGTTTTCTTAAGTTGCTCTTCTTGAATAGATTCTCACATTAACCTTTCCCTTCTCTAAAGAGAAGTTCCAAAATCAACTAGCATCCACCATTTACCGATTTCCTCTATAGTTTTGTCCTTAGTATTTGATAGAACATACAATCTAGGAAACATAATTGCTAAAGGAGTTCCACTAACCCATAGTCTTCCCAAAACTTGATTTTATCACCACGCCCTACTCTCCATTCTATGTTGTTATCAAACCAATTCTCTCCCTATACTAAATGACATGCTTTACAAACATCTCTCAATCACCACCCATCCTTAACTCTATTGTTCATGTTTAAATTTCTCCATGAATCGTACCTAGAATCTAGAACCTCCTTCCAAAAAGTCCTTGATTTTGTACCCGGGCCATCACTTCCATTTGGTCAATAGTGTCAAATTGAACCTTTCAATATCTATTATCCCCAATCCACCTTCTTCTTTTGATTTACATAATTTTACCCATTTAGTCCATGCAATCTCTCTATCCTTGGATTCCCACCCCACAAGAATTTTTTTTATTTTTCTTATCTCTTTATATTGTTTTTTGAAGCTTTCAAAATAATATAAATAAAATAATAGCGAAGCTGAAATGAGTGACTTTATTAAACACGATTTCTTTCTATAGATGATTTTTTTTGTTTGAAGTTCAATATTGTTATTCTCTTGATGAGAGAGACATTCATTCATTAAAATTTGAGAACTAAATCCATAAACCATGTGACTTTAAACCACTACTGACCGATTAAAGTACATTAGCATGTATGTCTTTAATTATGTAAGTACTATCAGGGGTATTATTTTTTTAAAAGAAGTACTATCTAGGGTTTTATTACAATTTGTGATACTTTAAAAGCAACCTCTTCAATTAATGTTTCTTGTGCAACATCTCTTGTTAGATTAAAAGGAAGTGGAGAATAAAAATGTGAAATCGAATTTCAACGAAAAATATTCTTCTTGTGTCATACATTACCTTGCAAGTCTTATAAAATGTTAAATCACCCACACTTAAAAAAACAATAGATGATTAAGAAGAAAAAAAATCAAGCATGAATAAAAAAATATGTAGTTCATAACATATATGCATCACAAATTGCAGCTATTGTTGTGCATTAATTTAAAGACACCATAAAACAAGTGCAGTATTCAAAACCGCGTTTGTATATATCTCATAATTTACGTAAAAGCTAGCCAGTTGGCAGTACCATGAAATTTTAAAAAGTTTGTTTTTTTATAATTATCTTTTTGCATATAAAAAAACAAGTACCACGTAACTCAACTAATCTTTTTACTGGCACGGTTTCTCAAAGATTCATTCCAAAATCCATGTGCCGTTTTTACAAAACAAAAGAACAAAAACGGTATTAGCACAACTTTGACTTGTGAATCTTTATCAGTGGCCACAATATTATATATACACCCAAGCTTGTTGAGTTTCTATGACACACCAGGAACACTAACAATTAACACAGAAAATGAAGTACTTCACCACCATTCTTATCTTGTTCTTTGTCTTTCCCTTTGCTTTTGGTGACCTGAGAGTTGGGTTCTATGGGTCTAGCTGCCCCAGAGCAGAGGAAATTGTTAGACAAGTTGTTCAAAGGAGATTCAACCGTGATCGATCCATTACTGCAGCCTTGCTTCGCATGCACTTCCATGATTGCTTTGTCAGAGTAAGACCAAACTAAACTACTCACACCACTTTCCTTTTTACTTTCTAAACTTTACTTCAATCATCATACTTTATCTTTTACCACATACACCACTTTCGGTTCATTTCAAAGAAAAGAAAATCATCTACTTTCTATCATTAATTCGTATTTATGTTTCATCATAATATATGTAACTCATCTAATTTTTATTGAACAAATAGCCTCTTTTTTAATTTCTGAAAATTTAGACATGTCTTAATATTATTCCAACAAAAACTTCAATTTAGTAGTTTAATGGGTAAAAAGTACAAAAAGAAAAAACAAAAGTACAATAATTACGTTTATGCCAGTATCATTCACATGTAAGATTTAAGAATCGGTTTAATAAAGTTTAAGCGTCAATTTATCACTAAGTTGTCCAATGTAAATACACATTTTTTTATTTCCTTTTTTATTTAAAATACATGTTTTTATAAAAGGTTGCAAAGATCTCCATCTTCTCTTTTAGATTTTTTAAATTGCTGTTGATGTTGATTGATAATGTCTAAATCATCGGTTTTTTATCAAGTGTAAAGTAGTGTATATGTAGAAAGATTTTAATGTCTAAAACATACGAGTAAATCAATACTTGATACGAGTTTTATGCATGTAATAAATATTGTTTAATATATACTTTTTATCTTAATTTGTGTATCAATTTATAAGATCATAATCTATTTTGACATTAGATTAAATCGAAATTGAAATAAATTATCGGATTAACATTTAAATTTATGCAATAAAATTAAGTTAATAATTTTGTGTAGATCTTTAATCACATCTTCAAAAGATAGAGTCAACAAAATTTTGACCGAGAGCCTTGGAACCATAGCGTACACAGTTGATGAAGTTAATTTTTATAATTTCAGTGATTGAATTCCATTTGCAATGTGTGTTTCAGGGGTGTGACGCGTCAATATTAATAGACTCAAGCAAGGGCAACCAATCTGAGAAAGCCGCAGGAGCAAACGGTACCGTTCGGGGGTTCGAGCTAATAGACGAAATAAAAAAAGCGTTGGAAACAGCGTGCCCTTCAACGGTTTCATGCGCGGATATAATAACCCTGGCCACACGTGATTCCGTGGCCATGGCAGGTGGGCCCCGATACGACGTCCCAACGGGAAGACGTGACAGCGTCGTGTCGAGAGCTTCTGACGTGGCGCTGCCAGGGCCACGTTCCTCTGTGTCGGTGGTGCAGCAAACCTTCGCCGCAAACGGCATGTCATTGGATGAAATGGTCACGCTCTTGGGAGCGCACACCGTCGGTTTGGCGCACTGTAGTTTCTTTCGCGACAGGCTCAAGGACCCCAACATGGACCCTGGTTTGCAGGCCAAGTTGGGCCGGATTTGCAGGCCCAAAAATGGAGATCCAACAACTTTTCTGGACCAAAACACGTCGATGGTTTTTGACAATGAATTCTACAATCAAATTGTTTTGAAGAAGGGTGTGCTTTTTATTGATCAACAATTGGCTTTGGACCCTTTGTCGAGTAGCTTGGTGTCAGCTTTTGCTGGGAACAGTGCGGCTTTTCAAAGGAGTTTCATTGATGCTATTGTGAAGATGGGGAAAATTAGGGTTTTGGTGGGAACTGATGGACAGATTAGGAAAAATTGTAGGGTTTTTAACTGATGGACAATTTGTGACTGTGTTTCTGATTAATTGTGTTTCAATGGTTTGGTTGATGGTAATGTGCACCCATTTCACTACAATAAAATGCATTCTTGTAACTTCTACTTCATTTTGGTAAAGGAATACATGTTTCATTTTTGCACTTCATAACATGTTTGAATTAATAAGATTGATTACCATTCCTAACATTAATTTTGTTTTCCAAATATTTAATTTAAGTGTATTTGCACCTTCAAGTTAATACTATTAATTAAACTAGAACAACACTCTATGTTAGTACATCTAAACATTTTCTAGAGTATATAATTATTTTATTTACCAAATACAAATTTAAGTAGATTACAATCCTTTTATCTTTTTATTTCATAATAATGTTATAGTTTTGTAAAGAATTCATATATTTTTTAATAAACATTTACTTTTGAGTTAACTAGAAATATCACTACAAGAAAATAACACTTTAGTTACCGAATTTAGCGACTGAAAATAAGTAGTTGCAATTTGCAATCAAAATAGCCATCGAATACCTGTAGTGTCAAATCTGCGACCGAAATAGCGACCAACTGAATTATTAATGATGTTAGTTAGTTTGGCGACCGAATCAGCGACTGAACATGAGTGACAAAATCACTGGTCGCTAAAGTGGTGGCTGTTTTGAATAAATTGTGAAAAATATATCTGCGACCGAATTAGCCACCGATTATGTTTATTTTTTCACCACCAATTTTAATTCGGTCGCTAATTATTATTGCTTATTTTATGCCACCGAGTTAGTCACCAAATATGTTTATTGTTTAGCCACCGATTTTTCTTTGGTCGCTAAATATAATTGTTTATTTTTGTCACCGAATCAGCCACCAAATTTGTTTAGTTTTTAGCCACCGATTTGCTTGTGGTCGCTAAATATAAGTGTTTATTTTTTCCACCAAATACATTTAGTTTTTAGCCATCGAATTTGTTTTGGTCGCTAAATATAATTATTTATTTTACTACTACTACTAATAATAATATTATTATTAGTAATAATAATAATAATAATTTATTTTTATTTTAAAAAACTATACAATGGGTCAATGACAAGACTTGCGACCTTGCAGTATGTTTAAAATTTAAGTTATAATTTAATTTTTACTATATGTTTTCTGCGCAATAATCAATTTGACTTCATTTTCAAAAGAAATATAAGAAACGTCGAGAAGAAGCCCAACAATAGCAAATGCTTGAAAGCGCATCTTCGCAAAAGTCTCATGTTGCCTCTATTGATGACAATGAAATATACATCGATGTTGTTGGAAGTGGAAATAAAAAAGGGAATGTCTACGGTCTTGGTGTATTGAGCAAAAGGTTTAATAGTTCAACAAGTGCTTACTCTGCTACAAGTCAAGCTCTAGTAGTCTATCAAATAGAAGAAATGCGTGAGATTATTCAAAAGCTAAATGATGAACTTATGAAAAAACGTGTCAAGGAGCGGACACTTGAAGAAAAGATGAGTTATTGACGAAAACTCATGAAGAGCAAAGTGAACGCATGCACAAACAAGATGAGCAGATGCAACTCATCCTACAACACATTCAAATTAATAATCCTGCATCAGGCTCTTCAGATCCTACTACCAGTGGACATCATGAAGGAGACCACATTAGAGATGACAGTTCAGAAGAATATTAGTTTATGTTGAATTATATCATAGATTTGACTCTTTTAACTAGTTTTCAACAGTTTTAGTTGTGTAGTATGATTTACCTTTAATTTGAGTACAACTTCTTCTTAAACTATGTATTTGAAGTTCATTCCAATTTAGCTTGATTGAACTTTGAGTATCTATAAGCAAGTTTGAAGTTTTTTATAAAATGGCCAAAATACCATTTTAAATAGGTATTAATAATACAAATAAAAATAGCAACCGAAATCAAATCTGTCGCTATAGAGGTCTCCATTTAGCCATCGAAATAGTCACCAAAAGGTTTTCGTTTTAGCGACCGAAAATAGTGGTCTCTATCACCTTCTATTTTAGTCACTGATTTAGCCACCGAAATTTGGGTAGCTAATTTGGGTTTTGAATTTTGGTAACCAAATTTTCTGCGACCGATTTAGTCACCGAAATATCGGTTGCTAATTTGGTTTTCGAATTTTGATGATTAAATTTATCTGCGACGAATTTAGCAACCGAATTTTCTGTTGCTAATTTAGTTTCTAAATTTTGGTGACTAAATTCCCTGCGACCAAGTTAGCCACCGAAATTTCGGTTGCAAATTAGCAACCACTTTATAATTCGGTCGCTAACGACTTTGCAACTAGGGTTTTCGCTTCCATCTTTATTTGGTGATTGTTTCGGTCGCAGATATGTTTAGTGACCGATTATAGTGATTTTAGCGATCGAATTTGGTAGTCGATAAAACTGATTTTTTTTTTTAATGTATCTTATAGTAAAGTCTTACTCTTGCGATAATGAAGTTCATTTAAAAGATTCATTTTTCCATGGATAGTTAACAAACTACATTATTCTTTTTTAGTAAATCATAAATCATTAATATAAAAGAGACATTTTGCATCATATATTCAAGACTAATTAAGTCATATAAGAGTTCAATATGGATGTGTGAGACGGAAATTTACATTGAATATTATATCTGATGAAAATTTACGTAGAATCATTCATATGTCGACATTAATGGATTTAGATGAGGGATAAGAAAGCCCAAAATTTACGTTGATCATTAACCGACGTAAATTTGTGACATTTTTTAAGAATTTAATCGATTTTTCCTTAAAACCAAATTTTGAAATTAAAAAAAATGTCAATGTTCTTTGACATACAATATTTCAACGAAAAAGTTCAATTAAAAAAAAATCAATATATAACCTAAAAAGTAGATAAACAAGAAAATAAGGCTAACTACACTATTTATGTTATTGTATGAATGTTGTGTGTTGTTCTTTTATTTGTTGGAAGTCATTATAAGACAATTGAGCTTGAATACTAAAGACCTGAAACAGTTAACTCATGTTATTATTCAATAGTCATAAAAGTAATTATGGACTTTAGTAAATATTGGTGTGTTACCTTTGTCAAAGATTCACTAATACTAACTCAAATGATGTCTCTCATCTTATACATGATGTAGTAGTCACATCCGAACAAATTAGTTTGTCTACTATATTGAAATGAGAAACAAGTGACAAAAAATATTTCTATGCAACTTTTAAATAAAATAATTATTGTGTATTAAAATTTGTCTAACCTAAGGGTATATGAATTGTAATGACATTTTTCTGCCCATTCAAGTTAATTTTTGTATCAACCACAACTCTAATTACAGTGAGGACATATGTTAGTGGGAATATAGTTATACTTTTTCAATTCAATATGAATTTTTTTAAAATGACACTACTACAAACACATATTTTACATTGGTTATTAGTGAGCAACAGTGCAAACAAAGAACAGTGAAAGTGGAATGTGTTTTGATAAAAAAAAATGCCCTATTACTCTGGTTATTAATAGCAACCGATGTAAAATTTACAACAAAAATAATTATTTAAAACTTTTATTTAAAAATCACGTTTTTAGATCAATTATGATGTTATTTGTCTTATTACATCATTTCCAATTTAATTGATGTAGTATATTTTTCAACATTTACAAAGTTGTCACCATGTTTGTTTTTTTTTTTAAATAAGGAATAAATGAATAAATAAGATGGAGCACTTGGGGTGCTCCAACTCTTTTACAAGAATGTCATCTAAAAACTGAGATAGATTTTCAGTAATACAAAGTGTTTCCTAGTATCTATAGTGTTCACCCTTTTGACCTCCATTTTGCATCCCCTATACTTTACATTCCATATAGATAAACGAAAAATTTGCTAGAATTATGTAATGTTTCAAAAGCACAAAGCATATGACCTCTTGTTCCAAAGTGATATTGATGGAAGACCATCATGTTGGGTATGAAGTCAAGACCAATTGGGTTGGGCTAACTAGACACCATGTTTAGTGAGTGGGCTTAATCACTGTACACAGTTGAAGTGTAGGTGAACATTGTTTTGTGGCTTCAAGTGGGAGATTGTTGGGTATGAAGCCAGGACCAATTGGGTTGGGCTGACTAGACACCATGTTTAGTGAGTGGGCTTAATCATTATGTCCTTTTTATAATCTCTATTTAAAGAGATCATTGTACTTGTAATTGGTGTGCAACAGGATAGAATGAAAACCTAATAGTTGTCTGTGTGGATGTAGGTTGCAGTTGGCGACCGAACCACGTTAAATCTTGTGTCATTTATTTTTCTGCAGTTGATTCGTGATTGTGTGTGTTGCTTCTGCGTGCGTTTTTCCCATCAAATGGTATCAGAGCTAGGTTCGTTTACACACTAGAGATTCGATCAGTAGAAATTAATCGACGTGACGTGAAAATTGCGGCTGCAGCGGTGTCCCAAAACTAGGGTTTCGTAAAGGCGGTTGCGACATCTCAAAGCTAGGGTTTCGCATGGACAACATCGACATCTCAAAGCTAGGGTTTCGTAGGGACGACATCGACATCTCAAAGCTAGGGTTTCACAGGGGCGGCAATGGCGTCCCAAAAGCTAGGGTTTCGCAAGGGTTGCAACGACGTCCCAAAGTTAGGGTTTCGTAGGGGTTACATTAGTGTCCCAAAGCTAGGGTTTCACGGCGGCCCAGGATTCGCGAAAGCCCAAACCTGCGACTTGCGGCAGGTGTGTGCAGTAGGTGCTACGGCGTGCAGTGGTGTGGGTCGCGACAGGAGTAGTGGCACCTCGCGACGCTGTGCAGTAGGGTCATGTCCAAGCAATGCGGCAGAGTGTACCAGTAAGGCGGCGGAGTGCGCCAGTAAGACGACGGATCGTGTTTCACGGCGAACAGGTGCATGTGCTTGCGGTGAGCAAGACAACATGGAGGTGCAGTGCGATGGCAGTGACGGAAGACACAGGGTGGCGTGTGCATTTTTTTGTTGGTGCAGCAGTGACGATGCGGTGCTAAGCGCGGAGTGTGGCTGTTTTTCGCTGCGGCACAAAGTTAAGACTGTTCAGTTACTGAGCACATTAATAAAATGAATTCGATCTTAGCCAGACTTATGTCAGTGGATATTAAGGTCGATGATGAAGTTCAAACTTTACTACTGCTATTGTCTTTGTCTGACAGTTGGTCCGGAATGGTTACAACAGTTACCAGTTCAGCGAGATCCGATAGATTCACTTTTGAGAAGATTCGTGATCTCATTCTTGGCGAGGATGTCCGAAGAAGGAGTTTTGGGGAATTATCTAGTGAATCGCTATATGTCATCAGAGGTAAGAAAAATATCAGAGATAATGGGAGCAAGAACAAAAGAAGGAGTCAGTCAAAGACTCGGGATTGCTCAAGTGTAACATGTTGGAACTGCAAGGAGGTGGGGCATTTCAGGAATCAATGCCCAAATGATAAATAAGTCAACAT
>Ga0123342_1009975_pt1 | contig 11072 bp, 4 predicted proteins | sample Turbeawhitnodule_FD_89960 | JGI IMG/M metagenome (GOLD analysis project Ga0123342, IMG submission 89960) | Root nodule microbial communities of legume samples collected from Mexico - Turtle bean Mexico white nodule | ecosystem: Host-associated > Plants > Roots > Nodule | place: Mexico: Nepantla... | reverse complement strand
GAAGATGATGATGGAGATGATGATGGAGATGATGGAGGAGAGGATATCATTAGAGGATTGGACATGGAAATTTGAATTTCTAATTATTTAATTTCTATGACTTGAATTGAACAATTTAACTTTAGTAGTATTTGTATGACCTTCTTTATTTGAGACTTTGAAGTTAGATGATTTGGTATATTATTATTTCTCATTAAGGACTAAATGTAGTTATTTACACTATTTTTTTTTTAATATGAAAGTAGACTCTTACGAGTCTACGAGTCGAGTCTACGGAGCTCCCACGAGTCTATGTAGACTCGCGAGTTTGACAACCATGCTTTTAACTAAGTCTTGAAGCTAAACTTAAACAAAAATCAACACGCAGGAGAAACACAATAAACCCACTACCTTCAAGTCATACTAAGGATGAACTGCTCTGATACCATTAAATGTAACACCCCAAAAAATGTATCTAACTATTACAATACAAGTTCCACCGATTTCTATATAGATTTGGAGTTTTTCAAAATATTTCTATTATAAGATTATAACTTATAAAATATTTAACAATATAAGGTTCAAACTACATCCTAAAGACCTTCAGACCCTATGACACTTGTATAATCATCTGCTCGTGTACGTAGTACAATTAAATGTAACACCCCAGGAAATATATAACTATTACAATACAAGTTCCACCGATTTCGTAGTACAATCATCGCAGTTCACAACACAACAAGAAAAACCAGAGTAAGCTAATGAAAAGAAATTCCATAACATATTTAATTCATGCAAAAATAGTCAATCAAACTAACCATTTATAAACAGTTCTTTAAATGTTGTCATATAAAATTTCAATATCAATTTCATCATTCATATAGACCATGGATCTATTTTCATCACAATCATTGGATTTCATTTCAATCCCACCTCGTCTTCCGGAAGAATCATTAAGTATGCCCCTACTAGAGACTAACACCTGATCCAAAGATTAGTAGCAAATCCCAAGATAAAGGATCAGGGTAAAATCAAACATCCAATACCAAGTGTCTAGATCGGGACCCGATGTGTATGAACTCCATCTCAGTTTCTCACCACATGATATCTTAGTCTATATGACTTAGATCATTAGTGAAGTTAGAGGATGTTTGTTAAACATAGACTTTTCATACTTAATGTCATCAAACAACAACTCATACATTATCCCAAATGTATGAAATCAATTTCATACAATTTTCATCATATAGTACCATTCAAAACACGATCCACAACATTCAAAAGTCTATTTAACATAAAAAACAACACTTAAATACTAAACCATCAAAATCTAATATTTCTACAAGTTTAAATAATATATAAACAAACAACACAATATATAAACACACAACATCCATGCAAGAGAAATTGAATATAGGGACCATGTCCCCACCATATCCAGATCTTCTAGCCTAGGGTGCTATTAAAAAATTAAAGTTAGTTTCCCTTACCTGAAATTCCTTATTCTGATAGAAATTCTACCTCAAACAAGGGTGTCACTCCAAAATTTAAGAACCTAGAGCAAATTATCTAAGAATTACCAAATTTTAGTATGAGCTTAAATTAAGTTGAGAGAAACATTTTTCTCAACTGGCCCCACTAATATTGATAACTAAATCATAGAGAAAAACTAAGAATAAAGGATCTTTAGAGTAAAAATAAACTTACTCTGTTTGAAAATTTGATCAGATAGAAATGTAGTCTGACTCTTTAGTTACAACATGACGTGATTAAATTTTGAAATATATGAGGTATGAAAAAGAAATAGAAGAGAGAATAAAGGAGAGAGAAGAGAGAGAGAACGGGTGAGAAAAAAAGAAATGGAATGTGGGGTGGGACACTGACGATCTTACATATAGTATATGTAAAGTAGTATTTTCAAAAAATTAAATATTCCTTATATTTATAATTATGTATAAATAAAAAATAATATTTATAATTTTTTTAATAAAAAATATTATTTGTAAAGTATCTGTAAAATAGTATTTTTTTCAAATATTTAAATATTCTTTATATTTATAGTTATTTTATAAATTCAAAATAATATTTATAAAGTTTTTTGACTTGATTTTTTTAAAATATAATATTATATATAGAGCCGGCTTTTCCAAAAATTAACTGTAATGTAGCCTTTTTAAATTTTAAAATATTCTTTATACTTATAATTATTTTTTAAATTTAAAATTAAATTTATAAATTTTGTTTTACTTGATTTTAAAAAAAAATGTATATTATATGTAAAGTAGTCTTTTTCAAATATTATCTGTAAAATAATATTTTTAAATCTTTAAATATTTTTTTATACTTATAATTATTTTTTAAATTCAAAAATAATGTTTATAAAGTTTTTTTACTTATTTTTTAAAAAGAAATAATATTATATGCAAAGTACATGCAAAGTAGTATTTTCAAATATTTAAATATTCTTTATACTTATAATTATTTTATAAATTGAAAATATTATTTATAAATTTTTTTATTTATATTATATGTATCAAAATCAATTTTACAAGTTGAATATAATTTTTTTTTAATTTGATAATTAACTCTACTTAATATTATTATTTTAAAAATATTTATGTATTTAAACTTAGTTACCATTATCAATCACCATCCATCAGATTTTTTTTTTTAAATGTACCGTCCCGTTTCCGGGCGTTGACCAAAGTCAAAGTCAAATATATGGTGGGACCCATCCAGGGAGCACAGGGAGGAAAGTCAACAGGTTGACCGCTTAAGGAGTCGCCAGGATAAGGCGTCGTCGGGTTAAGGCGTCGTCGGGTTAAGGCGTCGCCAGGATGAGGCGTTGCCAGGATAAAGCATGGCCAGGTTAAGGCATCAACGGTGTCACCCCCCGATACCCACGGGTAGGAAAGACTGTGGAGGGGGCGACACCACGAGGGGCCTCAGTACCTCAGAACAGTAATAAAGAGAAGATAAAGGTGGCTTCAAGGCCATATTCCCAGTACCAGTGAGAAGTAGCCTGACTCGTGAAGTACCCACGCCACCTCTGGGAGACCCTGGGATAGATACGACCCATGAGAGGGCCACGCCTAGGGACGAACCATGTGCGTAGTACGAGAGGAAGGTAGATACACTCCCAGGGCAAGTGACTAGAGGCTGGGGCGCATAAGTTAGCACCCAGAAAGTCACCCCTTGCGCCAGATGCACTTCGAGAAAGGAGGACTTACACGATGGATTATCCCTAAGTTGGGTTACGACGCTGTAAGGCCCTCCACGTAGAATAGCGATCAAGTCAGAAGAACACATGGCAGTAAGCATTGAAACGTCAAGGTATACAAGTTTCCCTGAAAGTTTGCTAAGGTACGTTTTTATTCCGTTTACGTTTCAAACGCTTTAAAGCACTTTAAACGCTTTAAATGCTTTGAACGTTTTAAACGCGTTGAACGTTTTTAAACACCTTAAATGCGCTTTAAGACGCTTTAAATGCACTTTAAGACGCTTTAAATGTTTTAGACGTTTAAAAGAGGCTTTAGACGTTTGAGACAGGGATCGAAACTCAGTTCTACACAGACACACACTCTAGTCGCTTGCTCGCGAACCCACTGTATGCACAGGCAATTAGAGAGAAATCAGTTACTCAGTTATTTTACCACCTTCAGAGCATCCATTCACGGTGCTCCGATACGGAGGTGTGTTCTTTGATGTTTCTCGCTAGCTGACTTGATCGTCGGAGTGCAAACGGCCGCGAGGGAGCCCCTTTGTTCACTTCTTTTCAGGTACTCACAGCAGCTAAAGTTGGGGATTTGGACCGAAGACGAGGGAGTCCTTGATACGCGAGTCTTAGCTACGCACGGAGCACAATCTAGTCAATCGACGGGAACAAAAAATATTATACTTATTCACCATAAACAAACCATCTAATTACCATTATATATTTTATATACATAAAAACAATTAAATAATCATTCACTCAGCACAAAAAAAACATTGCATATATATATATATATACATAAATCTAATCAAAATATATATACATGAAATTAAAAATAAATATAAAAAATAAAATATATAATTATTAGAAATACAAAAGTAATCAATTTTGCAAGGTAATAATCTCTCATATTAAATATGTAAACGATTATGATTTACTAAAACATCAATTATATATTTTTTTAATATATTATATAGGCAAAACATCAAATAAACATTGAGATTTGAAAGTAAAAGAGACAAGTTAATACGACTTTACACTTATACTATTGAGATTTATAATGTAAAGATAAAAATAATTTATATGTTTTGAAACAAAAAAAATAAAAATATTATACATGTTAATAAAATGTGAATGTTATATATATATATATATATATTAATTTATTTGTTTAGTATCTAATTTATTTATCTATATTTGTTCTCACTTATTTATTTTTTACTTTGTCTTTATGAAACAAAAGTGAGAAAATCAATTCTAAAAGAGGAATGCACAAATTAATCTAAATTCATTCACAACAATCATCTCAACAATCTCTCTAAACTTTTTAACGTTCAAAAGAGCAAAAATGTTAATCTTGATTTTTCCCTCCAGTATACATTTTTTTATCATCTTGGAATAAACGATAGTTGTTACTTTTTTATTCTGCCTCTCACTATTCATATTATCCCTTATAGATATGGTATTATATAATATAACAAAAAATTGTGAATAAATAAAAATATTTATTTCTCTTCAAATAATAAAGATATATATATATATATATACTTTTGTCTTAATTTATTTTATTTTAGGAGATTGTTCGTTGTAGGAAATAAATACACATGAAAAAAAAGTTTAGAATATTTTACTTCCTAATTTACAAAAATATAATTAAATTAATAATTACAAAATATTTTTTCTTCCTAATTTACTAAAATATTAGAGAATGTTCAATATGGTACTTGAGTGATATTCCTACTAGAGGAGAAAAAATTGATACAAGTTTTTCATTGCTCACTCTGCAAAATATCGATTGAGCAATAAGTTTCAATGTTTTAGCGACATTCCAACACTTCAATGATATAGAGGAGAGATAAATATATAATTTTTCTCTCACTCCAATATCCATATGATAGCTTGAACAACCAAACTCATAGAGGATATAAAATTGATGTGATTTCTCTCTCACTCAAACACAAATCATATCACTTAAGTAATTAGTTGAATGCTTATGTGATAATACTCTAATAACACATTAAATATAAGATATGGAGTGACATTTTCAATAATCATAAATTTTTTTTTGAATTCAATTTAAACTTAGACAAGTTTCACCCCACTTCTAAACATATTCCTTCACAAGAGAAACACATAATTCAATTAGATTTATATAGTGAATTTCAACTAAACATTAAGATTCACAAATAATGACCAAAACAAATAATTATAACTAAAAGAATTAAGAGTTTCATAAATCCTAATTCATTCTCAAAATAACTACTATGTGTATAATTCAATCTCAGCAACATAAACTCAATATTTCAACATAAATTTTCATTGTATTTATCCCCGTTACCAATCAAAAACCTCACAAATCCATAATAAACAATTCATACTTATACAACTTAGGTATATTTCAAATTTATTCATTTTCTCAACATGGTGATCAAACCAATTATAAATTTAAGTTAACTTCTTTTACCTTAAAATATTGTGTTCTTTATGAATTTAATTCTAAATACAAAGAAGAGTTACACTTTTTTTAAAACACTTAATTACATAGTTAATTATATCACCACAATCTCTTCTTTTTTTAAATAAAAATTTTCATGTTAGGCATCACTATGCAATTTAAGATCTCAGCTAGGCTGACACTTCAAGTAAAAATAATCATTTGTCATCATATGAAAAAAGTATTATTAAACAAAAGAAAAAAATAAAGAAATACAAAAATACGGGGGACTAGACTAAAACCCATATGTTAATAAAAACGATATATAGGTAGACTATACCTATTCATAAAGAATTCTAAGAACAGACAAAATGGAAGACTATTATACCAATGAAAAAAATTCTAAATTAGCCAACTTATCACCACAATCTTAGATTAACTTAAATTCATCTTTACTAAACAAATTTCTCATGTAGTTAAAAATCTCCCATCATAAAAAAAAAACAATCATAGGGTTCAAAGATCTTGAAGAGAAAATTTATTTAGATGAAAAATCTAATTAAACAAGCTTGTTTTTATCATTTTTTTTCAATGAGATTTATCGAGAAAGGAATATAAAGTGCACTTAAAAAATTAGAAAAAATAATTCTGAAAATGATAGTTTTATAAAATTAATAATACAATAGTTAAATTTACAATTTTTTACTTAAATTTAGTATTTATTATTCAAGATGACACCTAAAACTCATAAAATATATTCCTACTTTCGACATCTTGAAACCTATTCAATAATGAATAATTATAACTAAAGTTAAAGAAGAAATTGTTGGTTGAATTTATGTCATACAATATTTTTGGTAGATCTCTACTGGCAGCACCAACAATTTTTAGTTTCGTGTCAAGTAGTATTTAGGAATGTATTCTTGGTCTAACACTTTTTTATTCCAAAAATAAATAAATAAAGCATTCTAAAGTAGATTACCAAAAGTTAAATTTATCATGAATTAAGTTTAATAAGTTTTTAATTAGAACACATTAAGTTAGGAACATAATGTATTTTCTTGTTCAAATGATTTACTCTTTCCAATTAATGTTCTTTTTCGCTGTATAAATTCAAAATTTATCATTGCATTAGATTATTGGTGTATAAAAAAGTATGATATATAAAATAAATTAGATATACAAAATTTTAGCACTCTAACATTTCGTTTTAGTTTTGCATTTCAAAAACATAGAAACTTTCAAATTCTATAATGCAATAATTGCTAGCTTTTTAAGTTGTTTTTTTAATTTCAAAATACATTAATACTCCATTTATCAACATGTACATATGATATCAGAGGTCCAAAACTATAATTTTGAAATGAAGGACCTAAAATTAATTGAGACAATTTAAAGGGAGTTGAAAAACATTTTATCCTTTAAAAAACATATATTAATTTTTTGGTAGTTGTTTAAAAATTATCCTAAAATTGAGAGTTTTATTTCTAGTTGTTCAAAACTTTTAAAATTGATTTATCCTTTTTATTTTTTGGGTACATAAACTCATTTATTATTTTTAATACTTAAACCAATATACTAAAATTAAACAAAGTAAAGACCTGCTTTAGAGTTACCCACACCAAGCTTAGTTCTGTTGCCAACTTCCATTATGGGCCTAAAGCCCAATAAAATGCAAAGTGGACCAAAGTCTAAAATCACTGCAAAAAAGGGTATTTCTTGCTGCACCCCATACTTTCTTCCTGCATCGCATAATTGTCACGAAAAGACTATTTTACCTTTAATGAAAATAATTAGTAACCCTAATCCGAAAAACCTTCATCTGTTGTGCACCCCAGACATCCCCTCTGCGCACCTTGGCTATCTTTAGAGGTTTTTGGTGTTTTTGAAAGCCTACATTTGTGCAACCCTTCCCAATATTGACTTTATTGACTCTGGAGACTTACTATCTTTTTCATTAACAAGGTTTATTTTTTTTTTTTGAATTGAGTGATTCAAAAATAGTTTAGATTACATTGAGAATAATTTTTTTAATAAAATACATTGTGAATGGTATAATATAAAATGTATTTTTGGATATGAGAATACATTCTAAATTGTATAACATGTAGTGTATTTCATAAAAATAGACATTTCGTTCCAAAAGGTATTCCCAAATCTTGAAATACCTTTTGGGTTGTACAATCCATAATACATTCTTGATATTCCTTAATCCAGAAATACCTTACATTATGGATTGTACGCTCTGAATGTATTCCTAAATTTGAAAAAGCCTTCTAAATTATGCAATCTGGAGTGTAAAATTAAGTTTCAGATTACGCAATTGAGAATATAACTTCATATTTTGGATTGTAAAATCTAATGTATATAAAATCAAAATTACTATATTATGGATTATGTGGTTCAGAAAGTGTCTAGATTACAAACCTGAAGGTGACAAAAAAATGAAGGAATTTAACCACAAACAAAAATCAACAACCAATCACCACCATCAACTACCACCTCTCATTACCACTACCACCACCATCACGAACAACCATCCATGAACCACGATAAACTTCACTACTAATTTCATTCATCACTACAACTAAGCACCATAACCTAAATATATATATATATATATATATATATATATATATATTCTTCATAAATATTTTTTATAAATTAAATTGCTCACCCTAATGTGAAATTTTAAAAAAACAAACAAATTTAAAAAATTGTTTACTTATTTTCAATATTTATTTAATATCAAATATTTTGTATTCTACAATGTTTATACTAAAATATATTTTGATTCATGTAATTTTATATGAAGTGTTTTGAGATATTTTTATTGTAATTTTTTTTTTTCACTTTAGGGGAAACAATTTTTTTTTTATAAATCTTAACTTCAAGATAGTTAATTCTATGTGTGTTCATCTATGTTATTTTATGTTGTATAACGTAAATTATTATATAAATGTCTTGGGTTCCTCGAGTAGATGTATTAGGGATAGTCGATAAGTGATTTGGGAGATATGTATTAATGAGTCTCGAGCAATTATTCATCTCATATATAAGAGACCTAACATCACCTTTAACACAAAATCTTAAGACAATGTGTTTGCGACTCTTTCTCATTATATATTGTTCATCTCACTCATTTGTACTCAATGTGAGACTCCTAACTTTACATTTGAATTCGTCACAATCTCTCTCTCAAATGTGAGTCTCCTTTATAGATCTCAAGCTCTCCCTCCACCTCGAATGTGGTATACCCATGAGTCCTCTACTCGTATATACAAATTCTTGAGTTCCATCAATTTATTTTTGTACTGACTAGCTATAAGGATATTGTCTACATATAAGAGCAAGAACAACACAAGCCTTCTATTTTGAGGATGTAACCACAACTATCATAACTGCTCCTTTGGAACTTTGTTTGCCTTAGAAAATAATCAAATCTCTTGTAACACTATCTTAGACTTTGTTTCAAATCATACAATAATTTATTAAAGAGACACGCATTTCCCTTTTCTTCAACAAACCCCTTAGGCTTCTACATGTAGACGATATCCTCTAAGATTTCATGTAGAAAAATTGTCATAACGTCTAACTATTCCAACACCAGATTATATTGGTTAACAATATACATCAAAATCCTTACCGAATAGTGTTTTACCACAGGCGAGATCTCAATGTAGTCTACCCTCTCCACTTGTGTAAATTTTTTTGCCACCAGTCTACTCTTGAACCTATGTTTCCCCATACCTGGTATTCCTTCACTTTTCTTGAATACTCACTTGCATCCTACCACCTTCTGGTTTCTTGGTAGATCAACAAGCGTACATGTTTGTTTTTTCTTCAGAGATTCAATCTCCTCCTCCATAGCCACCTACCACTATTGACCATATTTGCCTTCTATAGCTTCCTTGAAGCTTATAAGCTTTGGACTTCTATCTCTTGAGTTGTTGTCGAAGTATAGTGATGACTATTTTACAGAAAATGTACCGTGTCATAAGTAATAACTTGTCTCTAAGGATGGATATCGAACCCACAAGGAATAGTTGAATTATCAAGTATAAGATTCACTAAATAGAAAACAAAATAATAAAGTTTGTTGGAAGTTTGTTGTGTATGATTGCAAAAATTGTAAAGAAAGCAAAGTAAAAAGTTGTTGATTCAATTGGAAAAATTGGGATTGGGGTTCATCATTCTTACTATTTTTTATTTTGAAAAGCATAATAATGTTATATTGTTTGATTGATGTTGATGCCCTATAAAATTCATTTATATCGATTTCTAACATATAAAATATTAAGAGAGTCTCCTAAATATCAATTCCTCGCATATTTATAAAAACTCTTTATCATTATGATCAGATGTTGATAGCAATTAACATTTCAAATCTATTCCTAACATTTAAATATGTTAAGCATTATCATTTAGGTCAAAAACTTAGAAGTACTTTTCAGTCAAATCTAAGGATCAAAATCATGGTAAATAAGCTTTATGAATAAAATGACAATACCAATCATCAATCAAGAAAAAAAATATATTGAAATATCACATCAATACTTTGAACAGATTACTCTCAATCCCAAAGGATAGAATTATCCACTCACGTTGGCCATTACAAGCATGGAAAGCAAGAAAAGAAGATTCAGGATGATTCTCCTTGATGGATGCCTCCTCTAGTTTTTTCTAACACCTTTTATTCTCCAAATGATTTCTAGAGTTGTGCCTCACACCTCATATTTAACCTAGTTGGACTTAAGCTAAGCGACTTCTCGTCTGGGCTTGATTGGGCTCGCCTGGGCGAATTGGAAGAAATAGGCTCCACGTCTCTAAAGTGATCTCGCCTAAGCGTGACTGAGCTAGCTTGGGTGAGATCCTCTAGAAGCTTTTGGCTTAGGCGAGCTTGAGCGAGTATTTGAGAGTTTCAACTTTCCCTTTTTATCTTTGTATATTCTTCTTTTTTCCATCATCTCCATTTTTTCTTATAATACTGAAGTTAACACAAATTTGAGAATAAATCGTTCTTATTCATATTATAATCACAAAATATTTAAAAAAGTTGAAATAAATAAATTAGGAGTTATATTATTTTATCAATTAATATTCATAAGTTCCTATATTTTAATATGAAATATGTACCGATCAGGTAGTCGGAAGTGGTGACGTGGCAGCAAGCGATAATATAGGCGTGTTGAGCGGAACACCTGGCTGACAGAAGGGAAGTACATCGAGAAGTTTGTGTAGTCGCCAATTGTTGAGTTGGCGTTCTCCGATCTCTAGCATGTATAACCGGCAGTCACCAGGCTTGTGTCATAGTCGCCGTATATTAAAAGTCCTCAGTGCATCCAGGGGGGAGGAGATGTACACCCTGGGCAAGTTGAGGCACCAGAAAAAGTCCTTCTCACCTCAGAGTGAGTTCAGGCAAGATGAACTGAAAAGTCAGGGGTG
>Ga0123342_1009974_pt1 | contig 11072 bp, 4 predicted proteins | sample Turbeawhitnodule_FD_89960 | JGI IMG/M metagenome (GOLD analysis project Ga0123342, IMG submission 89960) | Root nodule microbial communities of legume samples collected from Mexico - Turtle bean Mexico white nodule | ecosystem: Host-associated > Plants > Roots > Nodule | place: Mexico: Nepantla... | reverse complement strand
TTTCAAAATTGTTGTCACTACTTTGGCCACTACTCACGTTTCCTAATATTTGTTTCTCTCTCATAATTTTAAAATAAATCATATCTTTCAATTCAAAACCGATAATCTATTTCAAATATTTTTTAAAAAAAAGTAGAAAATGACGCAATAACCAAAATAATGAAATAAAATCAAATATTAATCTAAGGATAAAATAGAAAAAAATTTGAGAGCAGTTAAAGAAGGAATCCCTTTATATATAGGTATAGATTATAATTATTAATATTATAAATAATAATAATAATATTATTAATATTAGTAATATTAATAATATTATTAATATTATAAATATTATAAATATAAATAATATATTTAGTTATTTTTTAAATAAATTTGAAATAAGTTATATAAGGATTTTATCCGTATATAACATTTTTTTATTATGTAACAGTTTTTTTTTTTAATTTACATTACATACATTTTTTTATTTTTTAATTAAATTTGAAATAAGTTACATATGGAGTTAATTCGTATTTAACAGTTTTTTTTAATTAATTTTTTAATACATCACATACGGATATAATCCGTAAAAACTTTTTATTATATTTTAATTAAATTTGAAATAAATTACATACAGATTATATATTCGTATGTAATAATTTCTGCTTTTTAAATTAAATTTTAAATAACTTACATACGGATTAGAATCCGTATATAAATATATGTATGTAACATTGACTTTATATATAGATTTTTATTCGTATGTAATAATCTGTATTTAATTTCAGATTTTCTTGTAGTGATGGTGACACAAATAAAGTTTGTCCTTCACTAGTACAAATGGGACTCTATAGAAGTAACAACATAAAGTTAAACAATCTATGATACAACACTCACATAAAGGACAAAAAAATCAGGCCATAACAAATCATTTTGTGACTCCCATACATACAAGTTTAACCGTGCATACGAGTTTGTTAAACCAAGAAGCATTTATTCATTTTAGCTTCTTAATGGTTAGGTAAAATTGTTTACTAGGCGATATAGAAAAAGAGTTATCTATTTGTAAATTCTTCACTATTGTGAAGCCATCTCTTAGCACAAAGAGTGTTCAAATTTTATAACCACTCATTTGAGTGTGAACCTTGTATTAAAAACTTTATTGTTGTATATTTTGAAGAAGCTTTGTGTAATTTTCCACGAGAGGCCTTGCGTATACTTGTGCTTATCTCATGGAAAAATTAGCAAATAGCTAAGAATAACTTTGTGTGCTTACTATAAGCCAAAAGTAGCAACAAAAGTACTTGTAATCATGTTTTCATTAGTGGAATCTTGATGTGAGTTGATTTTAGAATTGTACATGTGTTTTAAAATTTTCACATGTATTATGATTTTGATTAACAATGATAGGTGAAACTCAGTGAAGATTGTCATTGGACATGAACTTAACCAAGTGGTTAAGTAAGTGTGAAGGTTCTCTCTAAAAGAGCAAAAAAGAAACACAATTAATAAGATGATGATTGTGAAAATTAAAGCAAGACAGAGGAATGAAGAAACCAAATTGAAAAGGAAGATAAATGACAGAATAATTAAAGAGACAATGAACAAAATAAATGAAGAGTAATGACGAAATTGAAAGGAAAAGTGAAGGAAAGAAGAAGCTTATGGAGTGGAGAAATGGAGTTGAATCACATCACTTGGGGGAGAGAGCTCCAAGATGAGTGAGGGGTGAGTCGCCACTTGATGCAATCTCTACTCAAGATAAGACTTGGAGAGGATTGGAAAACACTCAAGAAATCTTTCTGACAAAGCTTCTTTACTCAAATTTCAATGTGAAATACAAGAGGCAAGGCACTTTATTTATGAGTGTGAGTGCCTTGGAGAGTAAGAGTGAAGAGAGAGGGGGCGATAATGATGAGAAGTATTCTAGAAGGTAGGGCAACCTAGGGGTGCCACACATGGGTAGGATTCCTTCTAGAAACTAGGTTAAAAATGATCTTTCTAGAAGCTAGGTTAAAAATAATCTTTCTAGAAGCTAGGTTAAGAGAGAGAGATCATAGGCGACACATGGATGAATTCTTTTAGAAACTAGGTTTTCTAGAGACCTAATCTTGTCTTGTAAAAAGACTAGAAGAAAGAACATGTGATATTCTGGCCCATGTCTAGGTCTTCTTCTACTGAGGCTCCTCTGAGGACTGGTGGGACCTTGTCTTTTATTTTGAGATGACTGATCTAGGTGTGAAGTATCTTTTGTGCCCTTGGTCATCTGTTTGTAGAGTTGGGTTGTATCATGCCCCCAGGTTGGAAAGAATCCGACCACAAATTTAAAATTCCTGTTGATAACATAGTTAATTTGTTCACAGGAAAGATATAAACATTTTGAGAGGTGTGAAGTGAAACAAACTTATGTTCGTTGAGCTTTGGAAGTTCAGGTGGATTAGTTCTATATACAAGCGATGTTTGTAGAGAATTTTTAGGGATTAAGTGAATTTGTTGTTAAGGTCCTCTTAGAAGGGGGAAACCTTTAAGAGGAGTTTGAAAATTATCCCTAAATTTATTTAACAAATATGTCAAGTATTTATAATGATTAGGAGATGAAAAAGATAAGGAAGAAGAATACTTAGGATAGGCAGTTTGTATTTTTAGACGGGTCAACTTTATCGTTTTTAATGTGTGTGGTAAGATGATGAGACCCGATTTGACTTTATTTTCCTCACCTTTTTCATTGTCTCTTTTTGCTTTCCTTTTTACTTGATCCTCATTAAATTCTTTGGGAGAGAGGAATTTTAATATAATCTTATGCCTTTGGAAGTTGAAAGAAATTTTATTGGTATGATCATCATGTAAAATCTTTCTATCATATTTTCAAGGCCTTTCCAAAAGCACATGTGTGGCTTTCATTGGCACAACATCACATAAAATTTCATCTTTATATTTTCCTATGGCAAATGTTATGAGGACTTGTTTATTGACCATTATTTCACCCTCTTCACAAAGCCATTGTAATTTATAGGACTTTGTATGAGAGATAATGGGTAATCCAAGCTTCTCCACTACTCTTGTACTTGCCACATTAGCACAACTATCCCCATCTATGATCATGGAACATAACTTGTTGTTGATAAGGCAACGAGTGTGAAAAATATTTTCTCTTCGGGTTTCATCAAAATGTTTTTGAATTGTTCCCAACATTCGCCTTACCACCAATAAGTCACCTTCACATGGGATTTCACATTCATCTTCACTAGGGTTTTTGAAGGGGTAGGGTTCTTCATCTCATAATGACGAGTTGACAATGTATTACATTTTGGAAACATTTCATGCAACAACTCCAACAATTCAGGGAAACTTTTATTGGTCCACCAATTTGTTGCCTTAATATTAATTAATTTTAATATTGTTGACTAACATGTGAAACTTGAACAACCGAAACATAGATATGTCTTTGAATCATCTTTCAACGAATCACACATGTGTGCTTTCAACGAATCACACGTGTATATTAGAATATTGAAATTCAGATAGAGGTGTTACGTCTACAAATTCACCATGCTATATCCACGTTATATAACTCTTCAACAAACCATCACAATAAACATGTTCTCGTATCAAATTAATTTTTAATCATCTTTTATTCAAATGTAATACATAATATTAAAACTATTTTTCTATACAAATTTTATTTCTAAACCAAATATTAAATTACAATAAAAATATTTAAAACTTAATAAAAGCTAACCTTTTGTGGCAGGACCAGAAGTTCTCAACAAAGGTGGCGTGAACAACGGTGGAAGTGAACAATGATAATGAACGACGACATTTAACAACGACGATGAGGAGTGGTGGTAGTGACGATGAAGGTAGCGTACTACAGTGGTAGCAAAGGCAATGTGCTGCGATGGCAACAAAGGTCGTGGCAATGGTTGCGAATGTCTTACACTAAGCCAATAAAAATCAAGTGTGAAATTAGCAATGTTGTGCTTGAGAAAAAAAAAGGATAAATGCATATATTACATCGCTTCTTAGTAATAATCAATGTGATATATGAACCTGACATCACTTAAATTTTAAAACTTATTCATTTAAAACATAAATCAACACATATTACATCAGTTGGACCTCACAATCTGTGTAATATATCACCTCGAAAAATGTAAATTTTTAAACATTTTTTTACACTAAAAATAAACACATATTATACCTGTAATATATCATTGAAAAATGTAATTTTTTAAATATTTTTTTACTCAAAATCAATACATATACATTGGTTGGAAGTAACAACCAATGTAATATATGTCCAATATTTACAAAAATGCCACTTCAATTTTATTTAATAAATGCTCTTTTAACCGACCTAATATGTTGTTGTAGAAAATGTTATTTGCACTAGTGATATCCTCTTGATTAAATGATTCTGAAATTCGTAATACATATAATTATTTTGTTCTCTTTTTAATACTTCTTTTATTTTTGTAAATTTTGTAATTCTTTTGATGATAGTATTTTATTATGTTGCACATAACCATTGTATATTATTATGCATATCTACTTTATTAAATAGGTTACAAGGTTAAACTTTGTATATAGACTTCTCGCAATAATTTAGTAAAAACTTATAAAGAATGTCTATTAAAATTCTATCAAGAAAGAAATAAGGATGTAAATAATCAATAGAAAATACTATTAAGTTTTACTATACGAATAATATAACTATTTCACAAGTTAACTTTCTATGTTTAAAGTTTTAAATTTTTGAATTATTTTAAAGATACTATGAGGATTTTTTTATGTTTGAAAATTATGAATCTCATAAATTATAAATAAATAAATAATAAAATATATTATTAATAATAACATGTGACTTTTATTATTAAAATTTTCATTTTATTTTGAAAAAAAAAATAGATTTTCATATATATGATCTATAAATAATTTTTTTGACAATCATATTTTTTAATTTTTTTAATTTAAGTATGATATATTTTCTTATATTGTTATATTGATAAAATAAAGTTATCAAAAAGTTTTAATTTTACCGTTAGTCACATCAATTCCTTCATTACACATCAGAGTTGTCGAGTTGTTAAACAATCATTTTCGTTTATATAATGCTATAAATGATACGTAGTATAATACGGAATATATTTATGCACTTTTGCTTCCTTTAAAGTCTAAACCTATACGCCAAGATTCCATGAAGGTACCAACTTTCACTTTAAAATAATTTTAAATTCCAGTTTTATTAAGTTTATTACCGGTTTAAGATATTAATTATTTATTATTTCAGTTAATCTGTAGTTTGATTTCTTTACTTATTACCGGAAATAATACAATTGTTTTTGGACCACTTTTGGTCTAACGAAAAACTCAACGCTATCTCATCTCTGTATTTTCTCTTCTCTTCTTTTCTGTATCGAAGACTTTTTTTCATCTTTATCTTCGCTTTGTTTATAACCCAATAAAAAGTGCCTCTATTTTTTCTCCTTAATCAATCATATGATGTTTAAGTTTTGATATTTTTTTAGTCACATCTCAAGGGCCTTAATATATTTTTATTTTATAACATGTAAAAACATAACAACAAACTTATTAAATAAAAATGAAAAGTTTACACAATCAAGTTATTGGATTGGCCTAGAGGCCAAAGCTTTATTTAATAGCAAACCGGAACAACAACAGGGTTATTGAGCCAAAGCAGTGGAAATTATAAAGCAAAAACATACATAGAGATGGTAACGCCATGGTTTAACACAGCAAGTGTTAAATGGCTCATCAACAATTACGTACATATGGTGAGCATGGTGGTGTTGGTTTCTTTGCTGGAATGCAAGTCCTATAAGACTTACCGGGATCACATTTAATAGTAGGATTATTAGGGTCTCGTGTCCCAAGCGACACTCCTGCATAATTACCATATTTACATCATTACTATACTGCTCTATTTCAATTCAAACAAACATAATATATTATGAAGATTAAGATGCATGCGTATGAGAATTGAGAAAGTATAGAGAACTTAGAGAGTATATATTATTTATTACGTACCCTTGAGTTGTCGAGCCAGAGTTGAAGTGGGAAGGGTGAAAAGAGAAGCAAAGAGTAAGAAAGCAATAAGAATAGTCTTCATGGTTGGGAAATATGAATATGTGAAGAATGTTATGATGTATTTATAGTCTCAATTCAGTGAAGTAATAGGGACCTCTATACAGTGCTGCAAGAAGACTTCCAACAAGACTTCATACAGTGCTGCACAAAATATTACCTATTACCTCATTCATATCAACTTCTCTTTCTCAATGATAGTTGGACAGCTTCCAAACTTTGTAGAAATTAGAGAACATTGCACATTTATCAAATCTAAATGTCAAGTTTAACCTTTGACTGATTCATATCTAGGGATACAGAGGGAGACAGAGAAAAAAATGTTTACTTGTCACATCTTTATCAAGATGGCCAATCATTCACTATACTTTTTGGATCACACACACCAATTTTAGGTTATTTCCTCGAAGTACAAACATTTGTTTGGGAATTAAATTCATTGAGAGAAATGTATATTTCTTTATTGATATTGGACTATAAAAATCAATGGATGTTTAAAAATTTCCATCCAATTTATTCCAAGTTGTCTTCAACTAGTAGAGTATGCAGAGGGAAATAAATTTTGAAAACAACATCAAAATAAAATATATATTTAATTTAAAACAAATTTTTGAGGTGATTTGATGGATTCAGAAAATTTTGGTTTTTAAATTTATTAGGGATGTCTCTTTGATGAAGACTCCTCTTCGCATATCAAGGTTTCGTTTGTGGAAAGTCCAGAAGAAATTTTTTGCTCAGGCTGTAAACAATGTTTGTGATATTCCTTTGTCTTAATTGCCACCTCCTTGCATGAAAGGGAACCTGGTTGCGGTACAAATTGTTGAGGTTATAATCACAAGTTTTGAAGAATGCAAGAATCATCTCCACTACATGATTGTGATACCACTTACACATAATGATTTTAAAAAAAACTTAGTTCGGTTTGGAGCTTTATCAGTCCCTCGAAAGCAACACCTTTAGGGAAAGACTTTTATGAATTTACTTTCTCCTCTCTTGAAGATTTATGGATGGTGCTTGCTATTGGTTCTTGGAAACTGTCTCCTGGTATCTCAAGGTCTTTGACTGAACAAAGGATTTCATTCCTGCTTTTATGAAGCTTACAGAAACACAAGTCTAGGTTACGATTCACGGGCTGCCTCTTGAATACTGGTAGCCGAAAGCAATTTTCTCTATTTTCAGGGGGATTGATACACCTTTGGCTTTAGATGACTTCACTATGAATTAAAGGACAATTCATAATTGATAAGAAAATTGATAGAGTTTTTTATAATCTTGAAAGTATGGATGAATGGACATCATGCAATTATCAAGTGTTGGTAAAAAATAAAATAAAATTGATCATGCACCTCTTGTTGCTCATTTTTCCTACTCTGCTATCAACCATAGGATGGTCTCTTTCAAATTTTTTAAAATGTGGTTACAGGATCCTTTTGTATGGAGGTTACTAAAAACTTTTGGTTTGTTTCGGTTAGTGGTTGCTGTATGAGAGCTCTTCAACTTAAGTTAAAACGCTTGAAGTTGGAATTGAAACATTGGAATCACCATAACTTTGGCAACATTCACTTTTTGGTGGACAATAAATAACAAAATCTTCTTAACATTCAAAAGATGATTGATTTGCCTCTTTTACAAGATTTTGATGTTCTTTTTGCTTAAGAAAAACAGGTTAAAGAGGAGTCGGAATAGGTTTTACATTATCAATATTTTTTTGGAAAGAAAAAGCTCGCCTGCCTTGGTTTAACGATGGAGATAGATGTACTACTTTCCTTCATTCCCAAGATTCTTGCTGATAGATTAGCTATCATAGTCGCCAGAATTATTTTGGTTTTGTCAAGGCAATAAGATTAATTAAGGATTGTATTTGTGTTGCTTCATACGCTATTAGTCTTTGTACCTGAGTGGAGAGATGGGGCTCAGGCACGGTCGGTTGACGTAGTATAATTGCTGACGTGTTGATCATCCTCTTCTTCAGTCGGTCGTTCCTTCTTGGTGTCTCCTTCGGTCGGGCGGGGGAGGGTACCTGCGAAGGCACTCCGACGCTCAAGTAAGTGAGAGATTATAAGTGTGATTCAGTAAGTGGATGAAAAACGTACCTTTCTCTGGCTTGGGTAGAGTATTTATAGGATTGCCTAATGGGCTTTCTGTTTCTTGGGTTTAGGGTGGTCGTGGATAGGTCTTGATCGGTTTTCCCCGGGATGCCCGGTGAGTATATCTTTTATAAGCACGTTCTCCTTGGTTTTCGGAGGTGTTATTTCAACTACCTTAGCTTGCCACATTTTTCGGAGGTGTATCTTAACCACCTTATCTTGTTATGTAAATGGTTGTATTTATTATGCACTCGGTCGGTCCGCCACGTGTGTTTGCTCGGTGCCTACCGGTACACTTGCCCCCCAGGCTCGAGGTGAATAAAAGCCGAAGAGTCGTAATGATTGTTGGGGTTTCCGAGGTGTCAGAAATTAATGATAACGGTATGATGGGACGTTTTCTTTTTGTCGAAGGCGGCGGAGATGGATTTAGCGGTGTAGGTTGAGTGACGGTTCGACTTCTGGCTGATAGAGGCCGTAGGATGAGCGGACATCTAACAGATGAGGGTGAGGGGGAAATGCTATAAATAGCGCTTGCATTTGCAGAGATACCACGTTTTCTTGAGTTCAGCATCCGAATCGCTCCGATCGCCAAGTCCATATTGCGAGTTGTGTTGCTGTACGATCTGTAATTGCCGACCGAGCTTTGATTCGTGAACAAAAGGTTAGTTATGTCGTCTCAACTTTCTTCAAATAGAATAGTTAGTAGAGAGTCGAGCGAGAGTGGGGAGTCATCGTCCGGTAGTAGCGAAAGTACTAGTGGGTCGTTGGGTCCGACTTATGACTGGGTTGAGATTGCCGTTAGAAATACCGCTACGACGCTTAGGAAACCTGATGACCTAGATAAGGTGATAGCAAAGGCTCCCCTTGTGCGTTCGGGTCTACCCTCGGACATTCTTTGGGTGTTTCTATTTTTATGGGTGCTCCTAAATCTTGTTTTCTTCAACCTTTTGTGGATAAAGTCAAGATATAGCTTGTTAACTTAGTTATCACTTGCTATCTCTCTTATAGATTTCTTGTGGCCTTCTTCTTTGATTAAACAAGTGGAGCAATGGATCAAAAAAATTATATGAACTTGGGATATTATGAAGAAATATTTTTGTACTGTTAGTTGGAACAATTTATGTGCTCCTACTGATAAAGGTTGCATTTGGGTTACCAACATCCAGGTGGAGAATAATGCGTATTTGTTAAAGCTGACATAGAACTTTGCCTATAATAATAAACATTGGTTTCTCCTTTTTAAAGCAAGGTTCCTCAACTCTAAATACCATCTGAAAAATCTTGCTCATAAATCTTTCTCTATTTGGTCTGGTATTAAAACCTTTTATGATGTTGTTTTGGAGCATACTTCTTGGACTATGGGAGCAGGAACTAATATTAATTTTTGGAAATGACTTATGATGTTCTCCCAAGTGTTTATCTCTCATTGTAGTGTCCTTTATAATGAAAGTATTAAGTTTTCATCAAGTGTGTCTCAAGCTTGGTATGGGAACTCTTGGTATCTTCTGATGGATTGTGCCTTCATTCCGTTTTGGATTCTTAAATTTTGAGATGAATGGCGGAAGCATCAATGGAGGAGGCGTGCAAGGAGACTCACTTGCAGTTTGCGGATTCCTTGAAGGTGCATGCTAAGTATGGATAGTGATTGGTTGGGCCATATCACTTGAGCTAGGTGAAGAAGAAGAGCAAAGTGTTTATCCTAAAGAGGCAAGACAAGAGAGTGAGATTGGCTAGCAACTTGGGCAACAATTCACTCATTCATTAATCTTGTAAAATAAGAGCCAAACACCTCTCCACTCATATGTTGCCATGTGGACATCCATGTGCTCCATACCAAGGTGATTTTCGTTCTCCAATATACCATAAACATTTTAGGGTTACATTGGGCTCAAAGAAACTCAATTGTTACCCTAACTAGTCACTTTTAACCCTAACTAGTCATATTTTACTATTGGCCTAAATTAATACAAGCCTAAAAACCTATGCTACTTGACCCAAATATTTGGCCCATGAAATCCTAAACAACTTTATACAATTTATTTAAGCTAAAGTTTGGCCCACAAATAATGTTGACCAGTCAGCAGAAACTCAGTCTTCTTGTGTTCTTCAAGCAAAAGCTCTAGTTTATGTTTTAATGACTTGGAGGTCTTCTTGGATATGTTTGTACATTCCTTCACCCTAGAGTTGTCCTCTTCATTGGGCCTACAAAAATAAACAAAAGCCCAATTAGACCCATATTTGCAATTAAATCAATAAACAACATCTAGGTCTTCAACCTCCTTATTATGGGGTCGTGTGTGGTTGGACGATTTCTATCATCCCTTCTTCTTGAGAGGATTGATGACATTTTACGGCAAGTGCACCGCGTTGGTCATAATTAATAATTGTCCCTGAGGACGGATATCGATCCCACAAGGAAGAGTGAATTATCGAGTACAAAATTCGCTAAATATAACAACATAACAATAAAAATAGTTTTGAAGTGATTGTGGTGGCACTGATTAATAAGAAAACAAACAAAGAATTAGTTGCTACAATTGGGAAAATAGGGATTAGGTTTCATCTCTCCCACTATCATGTATTTTGATTAGCATGCTAATATTGAGTTCTTTGATTGAAATTGATGCCCGTAGAAAATTTATTTATATCGATCTCTCGCATATAAAATTTTTAAGAATGTTTCCTAAATATCGATCTCTCGCATACCTATAAAAACAACTTAGAAATCACAATCAGGCGTTAATGGCAATTAACATTTGAAGTCTATCTCTAGCACTTAAATATGTTAAGTATTGATGTTTAGGTCTGAACCCTAAAAATACCTCTCGGTCAGATTTAAGATTCTCAATTTGTCACAAAAAGTTAAAATAAAACAACAATACCAATAATCAATCAAGAACT
>Ga0123342_1009973_pt1 | contig 11073 bp, 10 predicted proteins | sample Turbeawhitnodule_FD_89960 | JGI IMG/M metagenome (GOLD analysis project Ga0123342, IMG submission 89960) | Root nodule microbial communities of legume samples collected from Mexico - Turtle bean Mexico white nodule | ecosystem: Host-associated > Plants > Roots > Nodule | place: Mexico: Nepantla... | reverse complement strand
TAGACGCTCCACCTTGTGCTAGACGCTCTTCACTTTGGCCTAGACGCTCTTGGTTTGGCTTTGGATGCTCATGTCTTGGCTCTTGTCTTTTTATATGAGATTGTGCTTGGCCCTCTTCCATCAATTCTTCCCTTAGAGATTGGGTGGTGACTGCGCACACTCCTCTCTTGGTTTTGAGGCTATTCTCGTAGCACCTTTTAGCCTCCTTTTGATCAGACTTCATGGTGATCACCGCTCCTTAAAGGGAAGGCAACTTCATCTTCATATGCCTCGAAGAGGCTATTGCTCCAATCCTGTTCAAAATAGGCTTGCCTAAAAGTATGTTATAGGCTGAGGGAGCATTAACAACAAGGTACCTGGATGTTGGCAGTGCGGGAAGTCGTGTCGTCAGTGAAGGTTGTCATCAACTCTACGTGTCCCTGCACTTCTACCTGACCTCCTACGAAACCATATAGACAACCATCGTAAGACAACTGCAGTTTGTTGAAGGTCGACTAGAACATCATGTCGGCCAAGCTTCCTTGGTCGACGAGGACGCGGTGGACCTTTCTGCCCATCGTCACTACTGAGATCACCACGGCGTCATTGTCGTGTGGGACCATATCCTGCAAGTCAGTCTTGGTGAAGACAAGGTCAGGCTCAGGTGTCTGGTTCGACTTCTATGTTTCTACTGTCATCACTCCTCTGGCATATTTCTTGCGCTGGGAGGCGGTGCACCCTCCTTCTGAGAATCCTCCAGCGATGGTGCTGATCTCTCCGTGGATAGGCACCTCGTGCCCCTGATCTCCTATTGGGGCCACTGACTTCAGGGCCCCATGTGGTTCTTGTAGGTATTCCTTCAAGAAACCATTCCTTACCAGTTCATCTAACTGGAATCCCAACGCCAAACAATTGCGCAGACCGTGGCCAAAAGCCTGGTGGAACTCACACCAGGTGTCCTTATTGGGACCTAGTCTCTTGTCAGTCTTCGGTGGAGACTTCAGCTTGTCTGCCACGTTAAGAATGACAATCAGTTCTTTGAGGTCCATCCGAAAATTGTGTCTGGTGGGGGCGTTCTCCTTCGTCCGTGCCCTAATTTGAGGCTTCCTTCCTTCATATGGCGGTTGTTTTCCCGGGGCTTTCTTTTCTGTCGTGGCCTCATGTACCCTCAAGGGCTGAGGCTGACCAGTTCCCCGAGGTTAGACTGGGTCGATGCTTCCAGTGATGCTTCCACGCTTCTATGGGACCTCTTCCTCTGCAACGATGTGGGCGACGACTCTGTGGCGGATCTCACTGAACATCTTTGGGCGACACCTTATCAGTGAATCACTAAAAGGTCCTGGCAGCACCCCTCGTCTGAAGGCGTGTACCGTCATATCTTCATCTTTGGTGTGAAGCTTCACCACCAATGCCCCGAACCTATTCAAGAAATCCTTCAAAGGCTCTCCCTAGTACTGCTTTACGTCAAAGAGATCGTAAGAGACAGGAGGGGGAGCCTGATTGACGATGTATTGTTCTCTTAATAATATCGAGAACTGGTCGAAAGAGGTGGTGTGTCCCTTAGGGAGACTGATGAACCGGTCCAACGCTGTGCCTGAGAACGTACTCATAAACAGCTTACAGTGCATAGCGTTGGTGCCTCCTCAAACCATCATCTGGGTGTGGAAAGTCGTGATATGGGCTTTTGGGTCCTCTACACATGTGAAGGCGATATTTAGACCTATAAAGGTGGCTGATATCACAATATCCATGATTGCTTGTGAAAAAGGCATGGGGCGAGCCCTAACTGGTATGGGCAGGGTTCACTCCTCAGTTGTGCGCTCACCCATGCGTTGCAAGTCCCTGCGCAATTCTTCGTTGGCTCTGTGCAGTTCCTCATTGTTTGCGTGTAACGATTCTGGCTAGCTGCCTGTTCGGCTTGAACCTCAGCCAGAATCCTGTCTTGGTTAGCCTTGGACATCACTACGGCTTGCTGGAAAGCGTGAATGGTCTCCATGAGTTGCTGCATGGAGACGCTGTCTCCTCCTTCTAGTGCGGATGCACCTTGCCTCGTGTTCCTCATGTCGCTAGATGGCTCTCAACACGATTGTGAATGGGACCTAGTTTGATCAGACCCCACGGTGGGCGCCAAATGTTCTCGTCGATTGACTCAGCCGCCGTTGACCTCAAAGGCAGATGGTGGCTCCTCCTATCTCCTAGTGGTTTCCGCTCTCTACTTGGGTAGCTGAGAGTGGCTCCGTTGAAACAAAGGCGGCCCTACCTGTTGATTGCACTCCGACAATCAAGTCAGTACTGGGCTAAGAAGTAGTAAGTATGTAAAGCAGTTTCAGTCTTAGAAACGACGTACCTTTTCTAGGGTTCTTACCACCCTTTATATAGGTTATATCTAGGTCAACTCCTTGTTCCACGAGGATCTTTCCTTTAGTGGAATTAGGGTTACTAGTGAGGCATCCTGTGACACGTTGCACAAGCTTAGCGCAGCTGCGGCACAAGACTTGCCCCTTCTGGAGTGCAAAATCTCTAACAGTATGGCCGCCAGGGTACCTACTCATGTACCAGCGCTGCGGCGCCATTTGTTCTGTGGTTGCCCTAATTATTCACGTGTCATGCATGCAGTCTTTCCCTGGAAACCCTAACCCTTACGGGCCTTAGCGCCTCCATGGAACACTTGCTTGTGTCGTACCTGAATGTACTATACACACCCCATGCATGATCCTCTCGTGATTTAGGTCTTTCTGGTATCTGGGCGTTAACTCATGTTAACTCATACTATTTGTGGCGCCCAACTTACGTGGCCCATTATTACTGTCAGACCACCGAGGTCTGATGTCGACGTCTGATGCCGACCTCTTCGATGCCGATGTCCGAGGTCTGGCTAGTACATATACATACTGTATTTTAATTTTTTTTCAAGAGTATTTTGTAGATGAAACAAACACACTCTAGAAACCCTAACTTATCACACAAGTAAAGGTTCCTAAAGCATTTCAAAGGAGCATACACAGCTTCCTTAAGCCACCACACCTTACCTTACTCAATAAGGTTATGGTAGCTCATGGGGCAAGCTACATTCTTCTATAACTACCCTAAATCCCACTCATGTATTTAAATTTGTAAATATTGAATGAAGAGTTCAGAAATTGAAACCTCATTCCTTCTCGAATCTCTCTTGCTAGTGAACCTAATTCTAGTGAACCTAAGTAAAGTTGGCCAAACTTTTTTCCCTTCCTTGCACCTTCAACTTCACTAAATTCTTGCGCATTCTCTCGATGAACTTTCTTCACTCTAGTTTCACTGTCACTCCAATCATTCTATCAACCACAAGCTTGGTTTACATCAAGTGGATTAGAGCACACAAAGATCCCATGGCCAAGCTAAGTAAAATTTCACAAATAAAAATTTCTTCCAATTTTTTTTTCTATAATTTCGTGTTGTTTCATAATCCTTGCATGTCTTGCAAGTTTCTAGCAATTGTTTTGGTGAATTTGTCTCTTTTGTTCGGTTCAAATCACTTTGTTCATCTTAAACCTTCAAATGTTGTGCTTCTAGGTACTTTTCTTCACTTTTAATTGGCAAAATGTTCATATCTTGAATTTTTTTCACTTTTAATTGGTGAAATTTTACTAAAATTGAGTCTTTTTGATTTTATGATCATGAAGTTTTGTCTAGAGTCATGTTTAGTCATGAATTTGTCATCAAATCCATTAGTGAACTTTTGTAAATTTTTTTCCAAAATTCTATATAGTTTCAAATTCTTGAGTGTTTTATTCTTATCTTTGAGTTCTTTAACTGCTATTAGATCATTAGCAATTTTCCTAGAGTTAGGTTACTTGAAATTTCATTTTTTTTGCAAATTTTTCCAAAGAAAACATTTTCATGGTTCAAAAAGAAGAATTAAGAGGTAAGAATATTAGTTTGTTCGGATCTGTTTGCGAAGTTCTTGAAATCTTTGGTGCGAAAAGGAATTTCAAAGTACAGATAGCAACATTTTCGTGCTTGATCTGTGTTCATCTTTTGGAGCGATTTTGGAGAAGCTTCATCAGAGAAACGCTTCGTCTTCACCTGCGAACGACACCGGCACGAAGAACAATTTCAGTGGGTCTGTGTAACCGGCGAGTTGCATTTTTCGGCAACCTAAATCAGGTTTCTCTTCGTTCTCGTTCTGATTCGGAATTTCGTTGCGTCTCTGTTTCTTACATTTTTTTTCCTTGAGCGTTTTTGCACTCCTACGTTTGGAGAACGGTGATAATCGCAGCAGTGCGAATTGTAGACGACTACGGTATGTTGTGGAAAGCATTGCCAACGGAAGTTTGTAATTTTCGGCAAAAAGCGTTGAACGGCAGAGTAATCAAATTCTTGAGTTTAATCAGAATAGTGCATCTTCGCGGTCGTTCTGAGGACGTTGATTCGTTCTCTTTCCTGTGTGTAGGTTTTTGCCATTTTCAATCGCGTAACGCTATCTATCCATGTGAGAATTTAATTGAAGAAGTAATTGTTGCGTGTCTGATTGAAATCAGAGGTGTTTTGTTGCATTCGTGTGTTGGTGAAGTTATTCCTAGATTGTTGCTTGAACCTGCACAAAACCTGTTTGTGAAAATGTTTAATTGCAAAGCAAATTGTTTTTGAGTGAATCAGAATTGGCGCAGTTAAATTCATCTGAATAACTGTATTTTGTGCGTCAATTGTTTCTGCAATCCAGCAGATAAAAACGTGATTTTGGAGTTGTGCAACTGAAGTTGGATTTATTTGGTGCAATTTTGACTATTTGACTGAAATTTTGGAGTACTTAGTTTTGACCGAGACTTTGGAGCTATGATTACCTTGTTGCAGAATATTTTTCATTGGCATTAAATTCTCTGGTTTTGGTGTTTACTGGAATTGCTTTCTGATTTGCTGGTGCAGTTTAAAGAATTGGTAGTGCAAAGTATTTTTGAACCCAATTAACATTGATTTTGTTGCTGTTTTTAGTCCACAATTCACGCCAAATATTTGTTGATTGATTGTTCATAGTTGCAAGTGGTGCCTTTATCAATTGTTTGGTCCAGCTTTGTGATTTGGTCGATATCTGTGCTCATTGGGTGAATTTTTGGTGCACATTCCTGCTGTTTTGGCTGCTGGTTTAGTTGAAAGCAATGCTGTTGTTCCTCGTTACGGCAGCACCACCAAAATTTTGTTTTCAAATTGTAGCTCACTGAACTTTTATTTCAATTTGGTACGTAAATTGAATTGTAATTGAGAGTTGGCATGCAAATTGATGAAGTTCCAGTGTTAGCAATGGCAGAATTGGTGGGTTCCACGAGACTTGTAAAATTGGAACAAGTTTTGCAACAATAGTAAAAAGTGGAGTTGGTGTGGGTCCAGCCACTGGTGTGCATTAATTTGGCAAATTGAAGAATCACTTTTTTGTGTAAAATTTGTGGCATGGTGCAAACTTTTTCTGAGTTTGTTAACTTCTTTTGAGGAATCGCGTGGCACAGCAATTGGAAATTTATTGATAGGCCTAACTCGGTGAAAATATTTGGTCCAAGTCCAAGAAATTGAATAGCACAATTGCAATAAGTTTCTGCACGTCAGATTGAAATTGGTGGGTGCGGTGATAAAAGAAATTTTGGCTGCAGCAAAAAGTGGGCTAAATTTCATTGGCCAGAGAAAAAAAAAAGTTTTGGTTTCTATGAACCATTGGAATTTTTTTCTTCTATTTTTAATCCAATTCTATTGTCAATCTTTAGGTACTTTCGAGTGTGTTACGCTTTTGAAAACCCTTATTTTTTTTTTCTTTTTGGGTCTTTTAAAAAATACTCTTTGTCAATATTATTTCTTTGAGTTTATCTTTCCAAATTTTTAGGCTTTGATATTTGGCTCTTTTGGTTACACAATTTGGTGAGTTGGTGGTGCTTGAAGTGGTACATCAATAAGTGATTTGGCTCAACAATTTTTGGGTTATACTTTGGGCTTCAAGACTCTCTACCAAGAGAAGAAAGAGAGCCCAAAGAGAATAATTTTTGGACTACTTCACTTCAAAGAGCAATTCAAACACTTTTAGTGCTTTGACCAAATACCTTATGAGCCAACTTTGAAATTTTTTTTTAGTATCAGAGACTTTTGTGTATTTTAATTTTTTCTAGTGTAATTACCTTTATTTTTCATGTTTTTTGGGAAAATGTTCCAACGATAATCCCAATAAACATTTGTAATAGTTTTGCGTGCATTAGAGTGATAGTGTGTTAGTAAGTTCTCAGTGTTTATTGCACTATCACAATAGAATAAACACTATCACAATAGGACTCGTCTAGCATTACCTTTGCATTTATTCTATTGTTGTCTTTTATATATTCTTCCTTTCTTATTTTCCTTGCTTTTACATCCATGTGATACTTTAGGGTTTTTTTCTTTTCTTGTGATTAGATAACCTTTCTTTGGTTTTTTAGATCATTCACATACATACACATTATTTTTTCTGTTTTCTATATTTGTTTTGAAGTTTTGTTCTAGAAACTTTTGTGAGACATCTTTGAGGTAAGCCCTGACTAGAAAAGCCTTGGTACTTAAGAAGTCAGTGTGACTCACCTTGCTTTCCTGGGAGTAAACTTGAACATCTCTCACTTTTGATTCCTTTACTAAACTTCTCTCGGAAAATTGTTTTAAGCAAACATTTTCTTTGAAAATTTTTGGGACTCACTCTATTTCATTTTTTTTTCAAACTGTTGTGAAAGTCTTTTACAATCAACCATGAGTTGACCATCTCATCAGTCTAGTGTTCGTGGCAATATAAATGATCAAACTTAAATGGATTCTTGTGCACAACTAGACCAACATGATATACATTTTATTAAATCAAAGAAATGCTTTTAAAATGTACCCACCCTCAAGAAAGTAAAACACATAGCACTCAGAGTAAACATAGAGAAAGCTTACAAAGACCTAGGACTAGACAAGGGGAAGGGTATTATACAAACACTGAACCTTATAAGAAACCTTATTCTCCAAGTAAAGAGGTTTTCTATAACTCTTATATTGTGGATCAATATTCTAGCTCAACCTACCCTAGGAAGGATTACAAGAGGGAAGGTTATTCATCCACACCACACCTTAGGGAGAAGACTTCTCAAAAGGTATCTTTTTTTTTTTGAACCTATTGTTTGTCAACCTAGTTTTCCAAATCTAAAGAAATTTATTAATGCTATGTAATCATATTTATATCACAAATTCAAGATACAAAAACACTTATATAGCACAAATTGACCAAGAGGTTGAAACTTGGAAGAGAAAGAATTGATATGAGCACTGATTTTAGAGAGCAAAATAACAATTTAGGGAAATCGCACTAAGGGTTTCTAAAATTTGGGGCAAATGAGCCCTTTCTCGCGTTTTTTAAAAACGCTGTAAATGGGATCTTGCCTAGGCGTGGTATATCTCGCCTGAGCTAGATTGCTCCAGAGAGCACCCAACTTTTAAAACTCAACTTGCTTGGGAGTGGTATTTCTCGCCTAGGCAAGATTGCTCCAGAGATGATGTGAGTTGATTTTAGAATTGCACATTTTAGGAGTTGTTCTTGTATTTATTATTTTTGAATTAACAATTATGGTGATAAGCTCAAAGAAGATTGCCACTGGACATGAACTTAATCAAGTGGTTAAGTAAGTGTGAAAATTCTCTACTAGAGAGCAAAGAGAAAACTCAATTATATGGAGGTGACGATGATGTGCGAAATTTAAAGGCAAGTAACAAGATAATGAAAGCAATAAAGACCGAATGGAAAAGAAGATAAAACAAGCAAAAGGCAATGAAGATGAGGCGTAAGGAATGGAAGGAAAACAAGGAAAATATGAGATAGAGAAAGCTTATGGAGATGATAGTGGTCACACCACTTGGAGTGATGGGAGACTCCAAGATGAGTAGTGAAGAGTCGCCACTTGATGTACACTACACTCAAGATAAGACCCAAGAACTTTTAGGAGACAAAGCTGACTAATCACTCAAGTAGAATTTCTTTTCTATATTCATATTCCATTTGTATTACATGAGCCAAGGCACCCTTTATATAGGAGATAATGACTTGGGGAGCAAGAGTGAAGCGAAAATTGAGAGGCTCTTATAGAAGCTAGGTTTAAGGAATGTGCCACCCAAGCTATGCTAAACCTTATAGAAGTTAGGTTAAATGGAATGAGGGGCGGTTTTGGGTAGGAGTTTCTAGAAGCTAGGTTTTAGGTGGGTTTGGCACAAGCCCAAAATATTAAGTACACCCTAATCTAGTTTATTCTTTCTAATTGAAACCCAAAGTGAGCCCACTTTATTTACTTAATATTGTCTTGTGAAAAGACCAAAAGAAAGAACACCGGTTGAAATGTTGATTCAATCGATTGTTTGACACTTAGTGGCTTTTAAAATGAGTTTGAAAAGCTTGACTTTGTTTTGACTTTGCTGTTAAACTAATTCAATTAGTTGTTTCGAGAATTGAACTAGTTGTTTTTTGAAAACCTTAACAGAATTTTATTAAGATGTTCCAATCTGTTTTAAATGATTCAAACAACTTTTGGTTCTTGATTTAACTGCTTTGACCATCTGATTGGAGTTTAAAAAGGTTAACTAAGAAAGAGAGATAAATCAAAAACAGTTTTCAAGATTTCAAAGAGCTTTTGGATCACCTCAAGTGTGGAATAGGATTGTCTTATAATTCTGAACTTTAATCTTTGATTTACCTAGGTGTATTCTATTCTCTTCTTCCCAAAATATTGTATTTCTGTGTGTTCTGTTTTGGTGCAGTTTTAGAAGGTGTTTCTAGAAACTGTGTGGTTTGCCAAAGTGGTGTGTGTTCTTGAGGGATTAAAGATCATCACTTTTGTGTGTGTTTTGTAATCTAAGTTTGATTACATAGTGAATTCTCAGTGGTTAGCTGAGGACTGGATGTAGCTCTTGGTTAAGAGTGAACTAGTATAAACATCTTGTGTGAATCTCTCTATCCCTACACTCATTAAACTGTTTTATCTTTGGTTTTTAAAATCTGTTGGTATAAACAACCGGTTGTTTCGTGAAAACAACAGGTTGATTTTCTGGAATCAAACTAAAAATAGTTTTCTATTTGGCTAAACAGATTTTTAATTGATTAATTCTTCATAGCCTTTCACTTTACCTTCAATACTTGCGAAAATCTTTAAAAAACAATTCAGCCCCCCTCTTGTTTAAGGCCTCTAATTCTAACATCCACTCACCCCCTTCCAATAAACTACTACCTTCACCCTTTTCACTATTGTGTTTATAGCTGAATGACCCCTTTTTGCTAATGCATGTAGCCACCACAAAATCTTCTTTTTCAAGAACAAATCAGTCCCCTACTAGTCTTCCTTTTTTCCTTAGCTTATTATTTTCCCATGTACAATGTCTATGTGAACTGATGTTTTTCTATAACTCTGTTATGAGCTTTTGCAAGTTAATATTTGTAATCCACGCAATGTAGTTAAAATCGCAAAATCGTACGATGCAACGAGTTTGGAGCCAAACCGAGGTGACTCGGATGACGGATCGGCGCCAGAGCGGATCGTACCGCGTCGTTGCGCAGCTCGGTGGATCACTGCATCGGAGGCCGTCGTCGAGTTGCCTCGTACCCTAACGCGACATGTTATTTGCCCTAAAATTTTTTAACCTAGCACGACCCAGTGCGGCCCAAACCGCAGGACTCCTCTGACGCCGCTGTTGCGCTCGCGTTCTTCGTCGTTTGTCATCGCCGCCGCTCGCAAATGTCATTGCCGCTGCTCACGAATGTCACTGCCGCCGCATGGAAATGAAGAGCTGCAGCAACTACTGCCCAAAATAAACCCTAAGACCTAATTGAAATATTTGGGCCTTGACCCAATTTTAATGTCTAGTCTATTGCAACCCTAATTCAAATTAAGTAATTTATTTTGTAGTAGGAAGAGCAACTTAGCAGCACTATTAATTTAAAATTCTAAATTTATTTGAGTCTTACTTAACCCATTTAAAATATTATAAGTTTCCAATAATTTTAATTTACATTAAATTTATAATATTTTCTTTAATTTATCTATAAATATATATTATAATACTATTAGTAACTCTTACGAGTCGAGTTACGATCCTCGAGTTACGATCTTTTATCTCCTTCCCAATTTTCTTACGAGTTAAGAGTTTGTCTACATTGAATCCATGATTGTTGGATCTCATTCAGATTGTATTTATAAAGTAATAAAACCTTTTCTTCCATTGTGTCCCTTCGAGAAAGTCATCAGCCACAACGTTAACCTTTCCTTTTCAATATTCTATTGTGAAATTAAATCCCATCAATTTAACCAACCACTTCTGTTGAAAATTTGTGGTTCACTTGGGATCTACATTGTATTTAAGGTTGTAATGGTTTGGTCTGATAGTAAAATGGCAATGCAATAGGTAATGTTTTCATTTTTGCACCGCAAACACTACTCCCACAAGCTCTTTCTCATATGTTGAATAAGATTGTGTTTGAAGGTTAAAAATTATACTAATAAAATTAATGGGATTGTGGTATGATAACTCTCAATTTTGTCGTATTTTGTTAGAGTAATTGCATTTCCTTGATGTTTCTTTTGATGTTATTTAATGTTTTTAGATTATATTTGTATTTTCTGTGAAAAAAAAGAGTTTCTACAAACATAACTTAAAAATGACCTGTAGTTTAATTTTTTTTTATTCGTCTAATGTTATGCTTTGACCTTTTTAAATAGTTGACTTGGAGTTGAAAATGACTTAGGAAGCATGAGCGAGACTGCTAAAGAAGGGAACTTGGAAGACCTAAAGCTTAATTGATGGAAACCTGTACAAAACGGTAAACAAAAGTAGTGACTTACGTTAGACAATCAACAACATCTGAGAAGGAAAAAAATACAAGAGTTAGTTACGAATGTAACCTGGAACTGGGGGTTATTGAATGTTAAATCTGAAACTCATTCCAAAACAAAAACTCCATAAATAGATAAACAAAGTGATCCTGCCTGTTGACCGGGACGCAAGAACCTTGCCTCGTCAAACCTGGATCGACTTCTGCGCCGTGTTAGCCTCCGTCCTTCACCGCGATTCACCTCAAGAACCTGCAAAAGACAGAAC
>Ga0123342_1009972_pt1 | contig 11073 bp, 3 predicted proteins | sample Turbeawhitnodule_FD_89960 | JGI IMG/M metagenome (GOLD analysis project Ga0123342, IMG submission 89960) | Root nodule microbial communities of legume samples collected from Mexico - Turtle bean Mexico white nodule | ecosystem: Host-associated > Plants > Roots > Nodule | place: Mexico: Nepantla... | reverse complement strand
GAAGCCCCTGGGGGCCCAGCGGCTGGGAGCAAAGGGGAAATGAACGCAAGCAAAGAGGGAGATGCTATGGCAGGGTCAGAAACAGGTTCGTCGGAATCGGTACCCAACCCTAGCTCAAGGTCTGATGGGAACGAAGGTCACCAAAAAACGTCACCTCTGCATGGGAACAAATCTGATATGTATCCTTGTCGCGCTGTTCGTAGTGGTAGTGAGGGGGAGGGCTCTTCGTCTGGAAGCTCTGAACCTCAATCTACCGGAGTTAATATTTGGCGTAAGGAGGGAGATGGGGCTGGAGTGGTGAGAAGGGAGCCCGATGCTGAGGAGGCTCTAGCCCATACCGAGGTACCCACCAAATTTTCACCGGAGTGTCGTAGGCTGTTGGAAATGCGAGAGCGAGGAGCGGCAACTGCTAAACCGAAATGGAGATCCAAAGGCGGAATCGGGACGCTGCACCTTGGAGCAACCTCTCCATCCAGGTTAAGTCGCTGTTCCGCTGCGGAATCGGTGAATGACATTATACATTGCAATATTCGCCTGAAATTAGGAGAAAATGAGGCCGAATCAGTTAGAATTTGGGATTTGGGTCAAAATTTGGGGCTGCAATGCCCAGGGGATGAGGGAAGCATTGTCAGAGAGCTGGATCGTTTGGAGGCTAGGGATAATGAAGTACAAAAGGAATCTCGGGAGGGTAGTAGAAAAGGTTTATCATGATCCTTATTAATCTCAATATCAGGGGTTTGGGGGGGGGGGGACGAAAGCTAGGTATTTGAGTCATCTTGTGGCAAAGGAGGGGGCTGAGATACTTTGTCTGCAGGAGACTAAAGTAGCAACTTTATCAGATGCCAAATGTTTTGCCTTATGGGGTGACAGTAACATTGGTTGGATTCACAATGAAGGGGTTAATGGGGCAGGTAGTATGGTTACTTTGTGGCACAAAGATGCCTTCTCTGTTGGCAATCAGGTTACAAGAACTGGCTTCATCGCGGTTATGGGTCAACACTTAAAAACGAACAGTCATTGCATAGTTGTCAACGTCTACGGTCCATGTAATCAGAATGAGAAGGCGGTTTTGTGGGATGCCCTCACGGCTCTCAAGCAGCAACATCAGAATATGGCGTGGTGCTTATGTGGAGACTTCAATGCAGTAAGGAGTGTTGATGAAAGGAAAGGGGTCAGAGGTTATTCTGGGCAAAGGAAGGAGTCCGTCATTTTCAACGGGTTCATTGAGAATAATGGACTGTTAGACATACCCTTCGTCGGGAAAAAGTATACATGGTTTAAGCCAAATGGTACAGCTAAGAGCAGGTTGGATCGAATCTTGGTGTCTGAAGAGTGGCTGCAACTATGGCCAGCCTCTAAACAGTATGTGCAGCCGAGAGTGGTTTCGGACCACTGTGCATTGGTGGTGAAATCGTTAGATAAAGACTGGGGCCCTAAACCTTTTAGATCCTTTGATGCTTGGTTCTTGGAGCCGAATTTTTTGAAGATGGTAAAGGAAAAATGGATGTCATACAAGGTACAAGGTAATAGTATATCCATGCTCAAGGACAAGCTGAAGATTTTGAAGTCGGACCTTAAAGTGTGGAGTAGAAATACCTTTGGCTGTCTGGAATCCACTAAGAAGCGTTTAATGGAGGAGATTGAGGAGCTGGATGGTAAAGACAATAATGACGTTCTTACAGGAGAAGGGAATAGGAGACGGCTGGAATTACTCAGTCAGCTGGGTCTGGTTGATAAGAAGATAGATTCTGTGTACAGACAAAAAGCAAGAGTTAATTGGCTCAAATACGGGGACATTAATTCTAAGTTCTACCACTCGGCAATCAGATGGAAAAGACTAAGGAACGAGGTGAAAGGGGTAGAAGTTGACTCTCAATGGAGCGAGGAGCCGGAAGTTGTCCGCAGGGAAGCAAAGTTGCTATTTGAAAACAGATTCAAAGCTACATATGACTATGGTGTCAATATGGGTTCGGTGGAGTTTAAAACTTTATCTGTTGAGGTGAGTAGGAATATGATAGCTCGTTTCTCTGAGGAAGAAGTGAAGGAAGCTGTGTGGCAGTGTGGAGGGGCAAAGAGTCCGGGTCCGGATGGTTTCAACTTTAACTTTATCAAGAACTGTTGGGACGTCATGAAATCTGACATTATGAAAGCTATGCACTTTTTCCATGTTTCAGGGACAATACCAAGGGGATGTAATGCGTCCTTCATTGCTCTTGTGCCCAAGGTAAAGGACCCCTCATCACTCGAACAGTTTAGACCTATATCTCTAGTTGGGGCAATTTATAAGATTATTGCTAAGGTCTTGTCATGTCGAATGAAGAAAGTTCTGCCTATGATCATAGATGAGTGTCAGACAGCCTTCCTCAGTAACAGAGGCCTCTTGGATAGTGTGGTTACGGCAAATGAGGTACTTGAGGGGATTAGGAGGAACCGAAGGGGCGGGGTGTGCTTCAAAGTGGATTTTGAAAAGGCGTACGACTCCGTTAGGTGGAGTTTCCTGTTTGACATGCTCGAGAGGATGGGGTTCCATGTTAAGTGGATTGAGTGGATCAAAGGGTGTTTGGTGTCGTCGTCTGTATCGGTGTTGGTAAACGGGAGCCCTACGGAGGAATTTGAACCAACTAGGGGGTTAAGACAGGGGGACCCCTTAGCTCCTTTCTTGTTCCTAGTGGTAGCCGAGGGACTAGCTGGGCTGGTAAGACAAGCGTTGAGGAAAGAGGTTCTACGGGGGGTAAAGGTAGGTTCAAGGGAAATTGAGTGTTGTCTCCTACAGTTTGCAGACGATACAATTTTTTTCTGTGAAGATTCGTTCAACAATATCTTTGCTATAAAGACTATTCTACGTTGCTATGAGATTGCGTCAGGGTTGAAAGTAAACTTCCATAAGTCGAAGGTGGCTGGTGTAAACATTGGTGAATATGCCATATCCACCTATGCGAAGACGCTAAATTGTAATACTATGCGGATCCCGTTTCAATATCTAGGGGTAGAAGTGGGTGGAAATCCGAGGAAAAAGCAATTCTGGGACCCGGTTGTAAAGAAACTACAAGCTAGATTAACAACTTGGAAAGGAAGATTGCTATCTATGGCAGGGCGGATAAGCTTACTCAAGTCAGTGTTCACCTCTATCCCGCTGTTCTACTTATCCATATTCAGAGCTCCAATAGCAGTGTGCAATAAAATTAGTAGTATTCAGAGGCAATTCCTCTGGGCATGGGGTAAGGAGAATAAAGTGATCGCTTGGGTTAGTTGGGAGAACGTCTGTAAGCCATGTGAGGAAGGCGGGTTGGGGGTAAAAGAGGTGAAGAGTTTTAATTCTGCTCTCGTGGCCAAGTGGAAATGGCGTATCATGAGTGATGCCGGTGGAATATGGAAAGAAATTCTGTTCTCTAAGTATGGCCCCGAAACGGCTAGTAGTCAGGTAGGGTTGAAATATCAATCGTGGTGGTGGAGGGATCTAGCAAAAGTGTGTGGTGAAGGGAACCAACAAGAAGGATGGTTTCGTAAAGCGATAGGGTGGAAAATTGGCGATGGGAGTATTATTAGGCTGTGGGAGGACGTGTGGCTACAAAACAGTAGTCTAAAATCCAAGTTTCCGAGACTATACTCCTTGTCCAATGATCAAGGCAAGACGGTAGGAGAGGTAGGAATATGGGAGGAAGGGAGGTGGAGATTTAAGCCGCTGTGGAGAAGGGAGAGGTTCGAATGGGAAGCAAGAATGGAGGAAGAGCTGTTGTCAATACTGGATACGGGTAACATACGCCAGGACACCCAGGACCGCCTAGTTTGGAGGGAGGATCCTGAAGGGGCTTTCTCGGTTAAGTCTGCTTATCAAATCCTGACGAAACAAACGGCTTATGTCCCTGTAGATGGTGTTTACCGTGCTCTATGGCAAGCGAAAGCCATGCCTAAAGCGCTCATCACCGCCTGGAGAGTCATTCTAGATAGAATCCCAACCTTTGCCAACCTTATTAGGAGAGGTGTCCTAGTGGGTTCGCCGATCTGTGTCATGTGTAACCAACTACAAGAAACATCCCAACACCTGTTCTTAGAGTGCACGGTAGCACAAAGAGTATGGTATGGCTGCTACCGCTGGATTGGTATTGTGGGGGCCCAAAGCAACATGATTGGGAATCATTTGGAAAACTTCTACCTAACCCACTTATCTAATGAGCAGAACAAGGTGTGGAGAGGTGTGTGGGTGGCGATCATTAGGAGCATCTGGGAGCAGCGAAATCAGGTTGTCTTTAGAGGTGGGGTTCCGGACGCGGAAGAAATCCTTCAAAAAGCCCAACTGCTTTCCTGGTTGTGGTTGAAATACAAGGCAACCGGTTTTCTATATGCTTTTTCAGATTGGTTATTGAATCCAAATCACTGCTTTCCTGCAGCCACTTAACTGAGTACAATTGCACATTTTTTGAAAGGGTGATGGCATGCTAGTGGAAGCTTATGTATTCAGCTGGTGGTTCAACACATCCGGTTTAGCTGCAGAAGTGGTTTCGGTGTATGCAGGCCTTGGGTTGTTCGCGTGAAGATGTGGCAGGGCGTGAGTCCACTTGCACCAAGAAACCTCAGGAGTTTGGATGCCTTTTTGCTAGAAGTCGTCGTACTCTGAAGGGCAGGTGGGCTAGACGGTCTGGTGGGAACCTGGTGAGGAAGGCCACAGTTTCAAGGAATAGAGGCTGTTGTAATGGAGTCTGTCAAGGTCTTTTGATGCAATGGAGCTTATCATGGTTGGAAGGTTATACTATGGGGGCAAGACTTGGTTATGTAACTCTTCACCGGCGGTAGCAGTATAGAGATTGGGGAATATGGCCTGTCAAAGGCCACCTTGCTGCAGCAGAGGATATCGATGGAGCAACAGGAAAACTGTGTTGGCTAATTTTTTTCTGTTAGTTTTGCAGGTACAGACTCTATCTAAATGTTGAAGGAAGTAGTACGTGAGTTTAATGACGCGTTGCAACTGCCATGAATCACCTTTTCTGGAGATCCTTAAGTGGTTGCCACGTGTGTGGAGGAGGGAGCAAACACCTAAAAGGCGGAGCCTTATGGAGAACACGTAAGAAGAGGCTGGAATGGATGAAGGAAAGCTCAATGGGCTGGGTAGTGCTGACCACTTTTCTTTTTTCCTGTTTTTGGAATAATGTACCCCATTCTTGTTTATGCATTGGTAGCCTGAGGCCATTAGCATGGTGGGTAGGCAAACTTTTGAGGTTGGGGGTTTTTACTAGTACAAACCTGCTCCCTTCTATGCTCAGGTGTGTTGCTGATGTCCTCTTCTATTGGATCTGTAAAGGGTTGGGACACCCCTTAAGTGTCCCCTCATAATTTTATTAATTCATTGCTGTTCAAAAAAAATATAAACCACACATGGATCTATTTTCAATCACAATCATTGGATTTCATTTCAACCTCACTTCATCTTCTAGAAAACTCATTAAGTATGCCCCTACTATAGACTAACACCTAATCCAAAGATTACTAGTGAATCTAATAGGAAAGATCAGGGTAAGTTCAAACATCCAATACCAAGTGTCTACAGTGGGACCCGGTGTGTATGAACTCCCTCTCAGCTTCTCACCACCTGATATCTTAGTCCATGACTTAGATCATCAGTGAAGTCAAAGGATCTCCGTTAAACATAGGTTTTTCATACTTAATGTACCATCAAATAACAACTCATACATTATTCCAAATGTATGACATCAATTTCATACAATTTTCATCATTCGTATATAATACATATCATTCCATCATAACATTTTAAAAATTTATACCATTCAAGAACTTTTCCAACATCAAAACAATATTTAACTTTCAAACTATCAAAATATAATATTTATACAAGTTCATGCAACTAAAATCAAAGAATTTTATCAACTAACAATCCCTGTAATAGAAAATGAAACTTGGGACCATGTCCCCTCCACATTCAGATCTTCTAGCATAGGGTGCTATTAAAAATTAAATTTAACTTCTCTTACCGTAATTGCTTGCTTTCCAAGCAACTTATAGAATTTTATCCTCCTAGTCTGATAAGCTTCAAAATTTAAGGGCCTAATGCAAGTTATCCAAACAGAACAAAAATTTAATATATAGTAGAATAAGTTGAAAGGATTAAACTTCTCAACTGACCCCACCAAGATTGATGACTAAATCCTAAGAAAAAATTGAAAACAAAGGATATTTAGAACAAAAATGAACTTACTTTGTTTGAAAATCTAATCGGGTAGAAATGTTCCTTAACTCCTCCGTTACAACGTGGTATGATCATATTTTAAAATAGATGAGGTATGAAGTGAGAAATTAAGAGAGAAGATAGAAGGGAGAGATGGAGAGAGAAAGAAAGAGAAAAAAAGAAACGAAACCGTGGTGGAGGATTTTGGGCTTTTTTTTTCTAATGCTGTCACATTAAGTATAAAATTAATGATGTATTTTTTCACATTTTTTTAATAATATAGTATAAAAAGGTTATATCTTTTATTATTTTCATAAGAATCAAATTAAATAAATAATTAAATTTTTTAAGAGAATTAAATCACATAAATATTTTCAATTTTATCATATTATTCATGCAAGAATATTATTAGTTTTGTTAAAAATTCTTCTTACTATTTTAACATAATTCATATATATATATATAAAATATTTTAATATTCGAAAAATATTTCTCTAATTGTACACTCTCACTTATCATACTTCATATTTCTAATTATATTATTTCATATGACACATTACCAATCAAAAAAAATATAAAAAATAATAAAAATAAAATTTAATTAAAATTTAAAAGTTATTATGTTTTAAAAACATAGTCTCATAAAATATCTCACTAATACAAAATTTGAATTTTTATATTTTTTTTATCCTCCATCGAGTTTTATATTTTTGTCCAATAATAAACACCAAATGCTAAATGCACGCAAACTAAAATAAATAATTATTTACTCAAATCAACAAAACTTTTATACACTTGTTATGGATTCAAATTTAATTTAAAAATACATTTAATATTTAACGTGGAATAAACCTTCTTAATATTTTATTATTATTATTTGTATTTAATATAGACATTTATTAATTTTATATTTTAAAATTTAATGCGAGCTTTTCGTTTATTACACCCACACTCTTTTTAGTATTTTATTATTTTCTTTACATGAATTAAACCTTCACAATTTTAATATGTTATTATTATTTTTTTGTGTGTGTTTGTTTAGCGAATATAATAATTTTTTAAAACATCTAACTTAAGCTTTACATTTACTAGATTCACACTAATTTTGAATTTTGATATTTTTTTAAAACTTAATATAAAATGTTAATTAAATTTAATTTATGCCATTTTAACTTCTTTTTTTCTGTCTTCCATTTATTGAAAGTTTGGCCCTCACTATAGACGCCTCCATAATTTATTTAGCGCCAATTCAACCTAACTTATTGAATTATACCTAATTTTTGTAGATCATGATATTGGAAGAAAAATCACGCATCAAGCACCATACTTCAGTTTCTTGTCACAGACTCATATGCAATGCATATTTCGACAAAAAAATTTAATAAATAAAACAAAATGAAATACAACATTTTTTATGAATTAAAATTAGTTTATAAAAGTCTTTTTTATATTTTTTATAAATTATTACTTTTATTGCATGTATAATTTTAGTTTATGAAGAAAATTATTTTTAATTTTTTAATTTTTTAATTTTTTAATTTTCTTCTTAAAATTATTTTAAAAAATAATCAAATAATAAATAAGTGAGATCCATACATGACCATGATAATAATGGTGTCTGCTACTACTTTTGTGAGATGAGCAAAGGAACAGTTTGGGTGGAAAAAAGGATTATAACTGGTTTATATCCCTGTCCGTATTAGCTGCTATGCTTCACATATATTAAGAGCATGAAGCTCATTTTGGGGTTTACTAGTAGCTGAAACACTATATTTGTATGGCTATTTTAAAAATTAATACTTAATTTATATATTTATTTTATTGGTAGACTAATTATTTTAATTAATTTTTTTTATTATTATATTTTTCATATTATATATTATATTATAAAATTTAATATCTTAAAACATTTTGAATTAAGTACAAATAATATATAAGAAATATTAGTTATGTTAACTAGGGGATTGGTTAAAATAATATGATCATTAAAATAAAAGTATAATATTCAGTTAATAAATATTAAGAATAATATGACCATTAAAATAATTATTTAGTTAGATATAGGAGAACGATTTTTATATGCAAACAACTTATAATTATTGTATAAGAGAATAAAACTAAAAAAGTTGTTGTCCGTTATGTAAAAAAATAGTTTTATAATATTATCTAAAAATTGAAAAAAAAAGATGCTAATCATACATAAAATTGTTCTATATTGTTATTTAATATAATGTTTTCCTCACACAAATGATAGTATTATATTATAGATATAAAATGTTCCTGAGGAGGCTTTCAAGGAACTTGTTTTCTTTTGTGTTCGAGTTTTTAGTGTTTGATTGGTTGTGGTCATAGTTTCAAATGAAAAGCAGATCTAAAATTTGGCGAATAATGGAAATAAAATATATAAATTTTGTATAAATAAAATGTTGTGTTATCATTATTTACATAGTAGAATATTCTAAATATTGGTAGACAATTTTAGAGATAAGTGATTTGATAATTAAGATATTTTTAATAATAATTAAATATCTTATACATTCGATATATATTCATTGAATCTATAGAGACTTGATGATATAAGTGAGACTTTAACACTTTTTAAATATTTCAATCAATATATATTCAAAACCTTAAAAACAAAACCTAAACATTATTATATAAACCACCATTTTTATATTATATATCTAACCAAGGTTAAGCTGGTTAGCTAGGTCTACTCCTGAGATCCCTTGCTACTTTAATTTTACCCTGGCTTGCCAAAAATATCAATCATGTCATTACTCCTATATTTTATCTTAATCATTGTCCTTATCATACAATTTATTATTATCTCTCATCTATCTCTGAGATCTAGAAGCCAGACTTTTATATATATAATCAAAAGATGAACACTTAACTTACATTGGAATAGTTCATGCATGATTGAAAAGATGTAGTTTGAAATTTATTTATTTCTATTCAGTAATAGTAAAAGATTTAGGATGGTGATACTGACATCATAGATACTAATAAATATGTAATTGACAATCAAATAAAATAATATTTTAATTATATTGAATTTATTTTTTAATTTAAATATTATTATATTATTATAATGGTTTATCCACCATGTGTATTTGACTTTTTGGGTGTAAACAAAATCTTTTTCAAAGATTTAAGATAAGAGAAAGAGTTGCATGTTGAAATAATGAGATTGAGATTGGGAAGGGACAAAGGTAGGACCCACATGCACCACACTTTGGACAATATGCTTCTTAAGTTGAGTCTATAAGGAGAGTGGAGGAAAATTTTGTCGTATAATATTTTACAAAAATTGTTGTAATGAGAAAACTTTAATTTTATCATGTGAATGTTTAATCATATTTGGGAAACACGATTTCATATTTAAAAGAGTTATGTTTCTTATGCATAAGTTTAATTGTTTTTCAATCTTGAAGAAGTCGTGTTTAGCATAATCACTTTTAATTTTTTTATCGTTCGTACATGATTTTGATTATTCTTAGTTTTTATTATAATTCTTCTGAAGTCAAATATAGTAAATAAGACTTTAATAGTATTTTATTTTACATTGAATCCAAGTATAGCAAAGATAACTTGTAATTCTTTTGAATTGAAGTTATGTATTAAAAATACGATTCAAGGTATTTTTCTTTAAATAGAAGTAGTGTTTAATAAAATGATTTTTAATTTTTTTTAATTGAAAGTGTGCATCAAAAACATAATTTTTATTATTTTATGTTTAAATTGGAGTTGTGTATGACAAATACGACCTTTGATCTTTGTTGTTTTACAATATATTACTTCTCTATACTAGAAATTGTGTATGTTGAATAACTTAGTTCAAATATAAAACAAAAGTCATATTTATCATGTTCTACTTTAGTTTAAACATAAAATATTAATACTTGTCATGCATGACTTCAATTAAAAAACTTTGAGAAAAATATAAGAGTCGTAAACGTAGTTATGAAAACTACGAAAAAAATAAAAATAAAGGTTTACAAAATTAAATTTAATTGTGTAGGAAAAGTATTAGCATTGTACAACATTCATCTTAAAGACAATACCTTTAATTAAATATGAAAAAAAATTATTTTTTAAAATGTTTAATTTCCCTAAAAAAATCAAAAATGCACATGAAAATAAAGAAAATAGTTTTGAAATTTTTATTTGGACCGATATTGATCTTGCTTCACAATGGAAAATCAAACACTACTTAGTTTTAAGGTCAAAAAGTTTTTGTGTTCATATATTTTAATTTTGATTTTTTTTTTTACTTTTTAGGATTTTATATCTTTTATAATTCGCTTTGATTCAGTATAAGATAGTGCGGGCGATTATAATTAATACTCTTTACAAATCATACACTATAATGAAGATGATATAAACTATGCACTAAAATTATTAATATTATTAACTATTTGTGTGAAGAAAATATATTTTTAAATCTTTTCAAAAATATTGAGATGCATACAATCAATCATATACTTACATGCGTGTTGTTATACAAATATCTAAAATTTATTTTGAAATATAAATACAGTGCCAAAATTATATTTTTTATTTATTTTTATTTTATTTATAAAAAAAAACCTGTTGATGGTTTTGTTTGTAATAAATAACAAAAATGTTGAGTGAGCCCACACCTTTTTTAACAAAATGATGGTGCATATTTAGAAAAGCGGCTGGCAAACAGTGGAAACGCTGGGCCAAATGAATGGACTGAGATTTTTTAAGAAGGCACATTCTCCCTCCACCCAACACATTTTAACTGGCACCCAATCACTTAATAGTAAAAGACGAATATACCCTTAATGAAATTCTGAAAACTATAATTGTGATATGCACCCAATCACCTGCACCAACCCTATTCTTCTGTTCTTCCATTCCATTGT
>Ga0123342_1009971_pt1 | contig 11076 bp, 9 predicted proteins | sample Turbeawhitnodule_FD_89960 | JGI IMG/M metagenome (GOLD analysis project Ga0123342, IMG submission 89960) | Root nodule microbial communities of legume samples collected from Mexico - Turtle bean Mexico white nodule | ecosystem: Host-associated > Plants > Roots > Nodule | place: Mexico: Nepantla... | reverse complement strand
GTCGGAGTGCAAACGGCCGCTAGGGCGCCCTTTTGTCCTCTTTTTGCAGGAATCCACAGGTAACCAGTGGGAAGGAGTCCCTAGCTGACGATCTGAGGTCGCGCACGAAGACGTCCCAGTCAACCGGACGGAACAGTTCCTTAACTTCTTAGCTACAGCGTGGTACGATGAGATTCTAAAATAGATGAGGTATGAGGTGAGAAATTAAGAGAGAAGGGAGAGAAGAGAAGTTGGTAGAGAGAGAAAGGGAGATAAGGAAGAAAGGAAAAAAAATGCGTGCAGGTGCAGAGGGTTTTTGTTTTGTTTTTAAAAAAGTGCTCTTACAATTAGTCTTATAGACACTAATTTAAAATCTAAAATATTAGTAAACTAAAATCTTGATAGCTAATTGAGATACCAATTTAGAAACTATTTTATACATTTTTATTAATAATAAAAACCACTTTAGATACCAATAATTTTTTAATTTATAAAATAATATTTAATTTAATTAGTATAATGACTAATTATTTTTTATTTTTAAATTTAATTTCTATTTTATGATTTTATGGTAGTGGTACGTTGGGACAACACTACTTGATCACAGAAGCATTATCTAGGAATTAAACATTTATTATCATTTAATAAAACATTCCTTGAAAAATAGAGGCGAAACATACAAGAAAACACTTAGTGGAATGAGGTTATTTACTCAATTTGGTGAAAAAAAGTTAGGAATAATATATGAAAAAGATAGTTAGATAAGATGATCTGGAAATGAGATTAGTAAAAAGGTCGGAGATGGTGTCAAGGTGATATTATGGACTAATGTACATTACACATAACAACAAAAATAACAACAAAACTTAATAGTAGAATATATAAGATTATTTTCCCTCTCAAAATAGGAACAAATGGAGAGAGATGATCTATTTAAATAAAAATAAATGCTACTCCAAGAAATAAAAGAAAAACTCAGAAAAGAATTGAAGTTGAAAGAAGTCTAATAAGTTGTACTCATTAAATTGTATATGAATTTGTAAGTTCATAAAAAATATTCTAATCTTTTAAATTTTAAATTATAAAATCTAATTCATACAAGTTTTTAAGAAGTCGTAATATTCTTATAAAATCTTTTAAGTTATGCATTACTTTTAATGTAAAAAAATCCTTTTAAATATCAATTGAATATATTTAACATAATTTTTTATATTAACATTTAATTGAAACTGAGGAAATGTACATTTTAAAATATCTATTATCATAATCTACAATTTTTAATCAAATGATAATTTATAATTATACGACAATGTAAAAAATATGTTGATATTTCATTCTAATTAAACTTTTATATTATTGTGTGATAAATGTATCTTTTGAAATTTTGTCTAATATTTTTCACCCAGATTTTCTTAGAAAAGATAAATGCAAAGGATAAAGGGTTTTAATATAAAACTTATCTAACTAATAAAAATCATTACTTAAATTGTTACAAATTTATTTGAAATTTAAGTATTTTAATAAGTTATTATTTTTTTTCTACTAGTATTCTCCATTAAAAGAAGGATACAAGAGGGACATTTCTTCATGCATCTCAATACATTTCATCTACACTCTTATAAGTATGAAAATTAAGATTTATTTTCTCATTTCTGAATTGTACAATTTACAAAATCATTTTTTATGAAAAAAAAAATCAGTTTCCATAATTCAAAAGTCATAACAACGAGGAGACGACAATGTTGTTAGTGATAATTTTTTTTATTGAAAGTGAATAGTTTTGAAACACTACTAGAAAGTTATTAAATAGAAATTAATTTTTAATAATTAAAAATAATTAGTTGTTATATTGATTAAATTAAAAATATTTTAGAAAAAAGAAAATTGATTTTTAAATTAGTTTCTATTATTGATAAATAATTTCTAAATTTGATATAAAAAACCTTGATAGCTAATTAGATATCAATTTAAAAATTATTTATTAATAATAGAAACTAATTTAAAAACCAATAATTTTTCTAGTTTCTAAAATGATATCTAATTTAGTCAATATAGCAACTAATTATTTTGTCTAAAATTAGTTTTTATTTAATGATTTTCTTGTAGTGAAAAAAAAAAACAATTAAGATTATTTAAGTCATCCAAATTATCTAAAAGTTAAAATTAACTTCGAATTATGTAATTTAGAAGTTTTTTTTAAAAAATATTTTTCAAATTATGTAATAAAAAAAAATAACTTTAACCTATAATACAGATATTTCTACTTTCCATTCAAATTGAAATCTATCTCGTCCCATCTCTTTCCCTTTGTTAAAATTCCTCTGCGTTTATATCTCTTTAATAAAGAACATTTAACGAACTAATTATTAATTAAAAAATGAGAATGATTGAACGATTAAACTATTTTATTTTTTAAATCTTAATTATTAGATACTTTTAAATAATTCAATTAGCTCAAATAATTTATTTATTTTCAAGTGAGTGTTTTTGTCTAAATTTTATCAATAATGATAGGATCATCCACTTGCATCGTTACCCAACAAATTAGAATCTTACATATTTGGTAAATGTCGTAATCACGTTATTAAAGAAAATATAGAAATTTCGAATACGGTTGAATTTTTTCTTTTGTATAATGGTGTTTAAATTAGAACGAATCTCTCTCAAAAAAATCATATTAAATGAAATTAATTATGTGTTATTTAGGTAAAGACTTAGAGTAAGTCAATAAAAGTTAGAGCATTGGCTATGAAATAAAACGGCTTTTTGGCAACCCTATGAGCTTATATCAATCGCACTTTGTTTATTCTTCAATAGAAAATTAAAACCATAGCTTATGCCTTTAATGAATTAATTATTGATAATAAATGATAATACTTTTTAGTTAGATTTTAAAAATATAGAAATAAGTTAATTATATTCAATATAAACATTAAATAGTTAGGAATTGGAAACATCCATCGAACTTTATTTATTCTTCAACATAAAGTCAAAGATCATAGTTTCTTTTTTCCAGGTATATTATTTTTTTATATCAAAATCATAGTTTGATTTTAAGGAATTTTTTTAATACATATATTTTTTACTAAGCCTATATGAAGATATTCATAACTTAATAATGTTCAATGTAAATACCTAAAAACAAATAAAATATATTAATCAAATGCAAGAACCAACTTTTTTTACCAATTCAAAATAAATAGGTTTACAATGATAAATTACAAGTTATATAATGTAATAACTGGTTTTTTCTACCAGTTTAGAAGGAATTCTACAATCAATGAAAGGCTAATGTAATTGTTAATTAATGAGTCAAAAAATAATTTAGATGTCTTCTACAATGGTTAAAAATTTAAGTTTGATTGAAACTTTTAGAAATATGAGTTTGAATGTATAATTTATATTTGACGATATTAGTTGCAATATGTTGGTTATGATTAATGATTTAGGGTTTAATTTTAGACATGCCAAAGATTTGTTAGGGATTAATTTATTGGGTTTGATGAGATACTATAGTTCAAAAGTAAGAATATGTGTGTTTACTAATGAATGGTTGAAAAGAATTATTGTTGATGAATGTCAAAAAAATTAAGTTGAGTATTAATTATGGGATAACTAAAATGTATCAGATTTTAAAACAATATTTTTGGTGGTCAAATATAAATAAATATGTACCAAGATATGTATCATCTTCTCTGATTTGTTAAAAGTCAAAGGTAGAGTGCCAAAGACCACGTGACATGTTACAACAATTAGATATACTAGTGTAAAAGTAAGATAACATTTTTATGGATTTTGTTACTCCTTTACCATAAAACAGTGAGAAACATACATACTAGATTCATGTCCTATTTTTTTAACCTAATTAATGAGGTTCATATAAAAAAAGATTTATCTTATGGTGAAAGTCAAAGATTATTTGACAAGACGACTCAAATGTAATGGCATTAGTGTGATTAAAATGTTGTGGGACTTGAAAGTGGATGATTCTACACATAAGTTAGAAGATAAAATAAAAGAGTCTTATCCTTGCCTTTTCAATGGTACGTGAATTTTGAAGGATGAAAATTTTGTTGTTAAGAAAAATGTAAGACCTAAGGTAAAGAATTGAAAATTTATAAATAGGCCATAAATGTTCATTCTTTATTTCATTAGAATTTTATCTCTTTGAAAATTTAGTTTTATGAAGTCTCTCTAGATTCTAAAGATAATTAGGATCTTGTTGTGTTGTTAGAGTATATATGTTTGAAGAGTTAGATGATCAAGTCTACCTAGATTTGCATAAGTCATTCATTCTCTACTAAGGATTTCGTCTTTTATTTCTCTTTAGGTGTTTTAGTAAAAGGAAAATATTGATGGTGTAAGATTTGGTGCTTGAAATATTGTATAGATGCGTAAAGGACAATATCATATAGATATGATAAAATGGCATACTAAAACTCCTTAATTTGTTGATTTAATATAGAATTTCTATCTAACTAAAAAAAGGTTTTAAAAGTTTTTTGAAAGTGTTTTACTAGTTCAATCCACCTTCTCTCTTGAACTTGGTCATATTATTCTTAACACATTCTACTATTGGAGTTGTCTAGCTCAACAATATGAGCCCACTCAAGTAAGGAAGTTTTCCTTGGTTGTAGGAAGCAAGGTCACTTAAGCTAAAACAACTCACTCAAACGACACCTAATTGATGGTACTGATAATGTTTATATGTTATATATGTATGATTAATGCATGATGCCTATATGATAAGTTATTTGATTATTAACGTATAATATACCTTGTGTTGTATATTGTATGTGATACATGATATGTGTCATTCATAGGTGTGGCTATACCTAATGTGGGAGTAGATGAGGTTATAAGTGCCCATGGTAAATCATAACAAAGCTAGGGTTTTACTTTTATTTCCCTTTTGTTTAATATTGTATACACTATTTTGAGAATGTAATGTTTCATTTTTTTGTAATATATATATATATATATATATATATATATATATACTAATATACTAGTATATTAGTATTAAATGAGACATTACAACCCTCTTCTTCTTCTTATTCTTCAACTTTGAAACATTTAAGTCCACCTTATTATCATTTACCTTAGACTTTAAAACTTTTGAAACTCCTTAGTCCTAATTGAGGTCTGAACTTCTTCCGGAGTAATCATTTGTTCATTCTTGGACAACAAAAGATCCTTGAAATGCTAAAAAAATATTAAACAAAGCATTTAAAAGTTGTAATGTCGTATCTTCATCTTCGATCTTCACTTCAATGTTCTCAAGATTATTCAAAATCTTGTTAAAATTTTTCATTTGCTCCATTGCTGCTCTTGATTATGTCATCTTGAACTAATATGATTGTCACTTCAAACAAAATGTGCCAAAAATTTCATGATATACAATGACTCAAGCTTATCCATATTATTGTAGCAATTATCTCCTCTGTAACTTTTCTTAGTACCTTATCTTCAACGCACATAATTATGACACTTTTGACTTTATTGATCATGTTAGTATTCTCTTTCTATGACATAGAAGGTGACATGTTCATGTTAGCCTTTATCACATTAGCACAAACTTGTTGTATCAAAAATAACTTCCAACTTGATCCTCGATAACCCAAGTCATTATCACTAGAGAACTTCTCAATATCAAACTTGGTAGTTATGTCTCAATTTTTTATTTTCTTAACTTTATTTGTTTCTTATTCTCATGGACAAAGTCAATTGTTCGGTACACAACAATGAAAAAAAGAACAAGAGAAAGAAATAACAATAGAAACAAAGAGCAAGAAAAAAAATGTTTTATTGAACGGTGAGATCAAACACACTGAGATCATGTATTGAATAAAGTACATAAAGTTTAAACAAAATTCTCTAACTCTCTCTCTTTATACATACATATATATGTATGTATATATGTATATGTGTGTATGTATATGTGTGTATGTATATGTGTGAGTGTACACACATATAAATACAACAACATTTTTTAAATAGAAATAAGTAAATGAATACGTGGAATTGATCCTAGATGATGCGAGCAAATGAGTTATGAGAAGTTGCACAAATACATTCCATTCTTGTGATGAAACGTTCCCTAGTCCTAAGGATAAGCCTGATCCCTATTTACTATGTTTAAGACCTAAATATTTTTCCAACATAGCAAAAAAAAAATGACAATCTAAAGTAATGCATATGTTGTATCAGTGAAAACACTAAGATATTGTGAATTCAATAACTTTAAGAGGCCAGTAACTTCCAGAAAATTCAATAAGAGTTCATATACACAACCAGTTTAAGGAAAGAAAATACGAAAACAAAAAGTTAAAAAATACTCTTCATAATTCTTAACAACACATCGAGCTTTGTTGTTGGAGGTAAGATCATTGGGCTTGAAAACAAACTTTTCTTCAGTCTGTAGAGAGAGGGAAGGAAATTGCATAAAAAAATCTTAGTGCGAATTTCACAAAAATATCAAACAAATTGAAAATGCTAATGCACCAATTTGAGGTCATCGGGGGTGTCAGGGTCTTTGGCGGTGTCGTGAAATGCGCCTTGTCGTGAATACCGACTAAAGGAAACCCTAGGTTTGAACTTCATTCTCTTCCCTCTCCTTTCTATGACGTGAATGAAGAGTGTATAAGAAAAGAAAATGAGATTTAGGGTTTACTCTGTGAAGGTGCAGGTGATGGCTAGGTTAAACGAAGAAGAAATTTGGAGATTGGGAAAAACAAAGAAACAAAGGATTTTGGGAATAGGTTTTCAAAGGATTTTTGGAAATTTGGGAGAATCATGGAATGAAGATGAGAATAGGGTTTTGGGAAATAAAAAATTTGAGGAAGTATGGGAAATGTAGGAAGCGAACGAGGGACTTGCAAAGATGATGGAAAGTGGAAAGTAAAACAAGAGAGAGAAAACAAGGTTGTTTTGAAAAGCTTTAGCGCAAACGGAGCCGACGGTGGATGTGCTAGAGAGAAAATGGTGACTGGCAGAGAGAAGACGATGAATTGCAAAGAAGATGGTGGATGTGGCAGAGAGAAGGCGAAAAGCGGCGGGGAGAAGACGGCAAGTGGCAGAGAGAAGAGAGATTTCAAAGGTTTTAGGGAATAAATTTTGGGAATTGTGTGGGAATTATATGGAGGGAACTAAATGCGGGAAAAGTTTTATTTCGAAGGATAATTATGGTGGTTCTAATTGCCACATTTCATAGGATAATTATGGCGGTTATGAAGCTGTCATATTATACAGAAAATTGTGGCATTTTTAATAACCGCCACCACATACAAATTTTTTTTAGTGAAACTTAACTCATTTCTCATTTTAAATATTCAAAGCATGTTTACTATTTTGTTTATTTAATGGTTAAAAGTGTGCTGGAAATATTTGGATTCATGGACCTAGATTTTTTTTTAACTAATCCTTATTGATAAATTTAGTGCATCACCTTTAAAAAATTCTATTTTAATAATGATTTTACCTTAATTAAATTAAATTATTTTTTAAAATTTGACTCAATTCAACTATATTTAATTATTGCAATAATTGAGTTAGTATGATATATAGTAGGTATTGCAAGTCTACTCTACCATTCAGATTCCTTTATTTGTTCCCATCTTCTCTCACCAACACACATACTAGTAATTCCTCCAAGAATTCAACTTGCTAGCTCCAAGTCAAGTTTTGTAACTTAACTTCTGATTAACTCATATAAAATTGGAAGAAGAAATAAGAACAAGTAATGAAAAAAACGCGAGGACAAACTCAATGCTTAGCAATACATGGAAGATATACTCGAGAGCGTCCAGAAGTTATCTTAGACATTGATGGGGAACCAATTGCTCCCACTGACAAGATTGTAACTGACTTAAGTTATTTCCTTGGCACGATAGCTAGAAATTCTTCCTTTTGTCCCTTGATTTACACAAATTTCAAAGTTTTGCTCAATGACAAAGATAACAAGGCTTGTATATGGGCATATGTTATGGTATGAAAAATAAATTTATATTGATTTAATGATTAAATATTTATGGAAATACAATCATTCTAATACTCTTTTCATAGGAAATGTTCATCATTAGTGATAAAGGAGAGAAAGCGATATTTACTTACATAAATGATGCATGAAGACGTTACAAGAGTTTTATCAAGAAAAATAAACTTTTTAAAGTACTCCATATTGAATGATCGCCTCAAACATCGTCCATTATTCATTTATGAAGATCATTTCAAACAATTGTTGAAATATTGGAACACTAGCACTATCAAGGTTAGATAATTTAATGTCTTATTACTTTAAAATTGCATTACTATCTACCTTCATTGTTATTTTTATATTATTACAATGTAGAGCATTAATGAGTAAAATGTTGCAAATAAGGCATAACAAAAGTGCATTCATCGCATGAGACCAACCAATTTTGCTAGAATTGATGTTGAATTAGTAAGATACTTCTAATTATGTCTCAATATTTTAAATCCAATACAAAAACATCCTATTAACTTTTTGTTATTGTTTTTTAATATGTAATTTTTGTAGCGTGCCAAGAAAAAGGTAGGAGAAAAAGTTATCCAAGCTAAAATATTTATTACAATTCGTCAACGTCGAAAAGGCCGAAGAGGAAAAGAAATGGATGAAGAAACATATAATATCATTGTAAGTTTACAAATATTTATGAAGTGCATATAAATATATTCTTTTTAATAATTAAAATTCATTCTCTTTCATTAGACTAAGCTTCAAGATTCTACAGAAAACTAAAGTGAATCTGGGAAACAAGCATTTCAATCAATATTTGGGAAAGAGAAACCTGGGAGAGTACGTTGTTATGAAAAGACTATGACACCATCAACATTTAAGAAAAGGAAGAAAGTTTTGCTATAAGAAAAGAACATGCAAATGAAATAAGTGGCATGGTGAAGAAAATTGAAAATCTAGAGGCAATGATAAAATTTGTGGTAAAGCAACAAAATTTAGATTCAGTGGAAGATGACATAAATAATATGATGACACATGTTTTAACTAAAGAAAGTAGTGGAGTGGGGTTTACATTCATCTGCATCCACCCATGATCCTTATTATGAATAGGTATATATAATTGAAAATTGTTTATTGGGCTTTGAGAAATGTTTTCAAGTTACACATGAAATTGCTTTGATTTGTAATGTCGGAGGAGTACATCTAAAAGTCACTGTTTTATCCTTAAGTTGTTTTTTTTTTTTTGCTTGGATCATAGAGATATAAACACATACATAACCACATTGGAATTTCAATCATGTTAATAAGTTTAGTGGTATGGATTGAAATATGTGGTACTCTTGATGTTGTGTTGTAAACACATACATGCAATTGTCTAGTGTTACATCAAAGTTTAATGAATTTGATTGAGACATGTTATTGATTATTTATATAATTATATTTTGGTAGTTGCTATATTTATTTTGTTTGAATTAGATTTAATTAGTATATATTTATGTATTTTTTGCAGCTTGAAGGCAATGAAGACTATGAAGACAATCTTGAAGAAGAATGAACTTATTGGTATGTAGTAAAGAAATAATACATTATGTTTTTTAACTAAGTTTGTAATTTTAATTTTGGAGACTTGATCATTATCATTATAGTTTAAAACAAATTTTTTGATTATGTAGTTTGAACACATCCATTGAAATATGTGAGATTTTTTTGTTGGGTCACTTCTATTTCAATACACATTATCCTTCAATACTTATTATTTCCATCCTGAACTTTTGTATGAGTAATTACTCTAAAATTAAAAAATTTGTATTGTTGTTTTTGTTAATACTTTAAGCAACGCTTTTTAAATTGTTGTCTTTATAAAAATTGTGGCCTATTACAAACGACCACGCTCACCTCGACCTCGGCTAAACAATCGTTTCCTAAACCTTAGGCCATGATTTTTATGCTTTTGACCACAATTTTATGTTGTTGCCTAAATTAATAATTGTTGTAGTGACACACTTAAAAACACTACAAAAAAATTAAATTTACCAATAGATTATTACCTATAGATCTAAATCTATAGGTAAATTTATCATTACTTACGGATATTACCCTCGAATCTAAATCTGAAGGTAAATTCAACATTACCTACAAAATATTATCCACAAATCTGAATTCGTAAGTAAATTCAGTTACTCACGGACACAAATTACTTACATCCACATTACCAATGAATTTTGTTTCATGGGTAATCCATGACCTACGCATTTTGTTCCATGGATAATACTGATTTTTCTTATTTAAGACATCAGACGATAATCTAATCATAACACTAGTATATGACCATTTAGTCTTAACACCACTAGATTCACAATCCAATAAACAATCTCTTTGTTTAGATGGTATGATTTAGAGTCAAATCTCACATAATTCATTAACATAAATTGGAATGTTTAGTTCAATGTGTCGATATGTGTAAGTAAACAAGAAGTAACCATAATATAACTATCTTGAAATCTATAAGTGTTCAATGTTATCAACTTGGTAAAGCAACATCTAGGTGCCTAATGAACATGACTATACCTTACACATTGGGAAAACAAAATTAGTTGGAAACTTGTTATGTATCTCTTGATCCAACTTCTTCCTTATGTGAGAAGGTATTATGGATATCTATTTGAAGTAATTTTTAATTGTGTACAATTACACCAAATTGTTTGTTGAGCCTTTTTTTCCTTTGTCAATTTTTTCCTCTTAATATCATAAGCACTTCTATGTTGCTACCTTTGTCTTCCACTCCCATTATTTCCATATGAAGGTATATCCACATCATTGTTTCTCCCAACATTCATCGCAAGTTCACACTTAGAATTATGATTGAAATTTGTTGTTAATCCTATTTGTTGTGTAAATATGATTTCTCATATTCCACAGAGTAATTTGTAACCCTATTGGGATAAAAAAAAAAGGTTTTGACTGTGGTACAAAGAAAGACTTGGTCTTGGATCACGGTAAAAGAAAAGCTGGCTACTTTCTCTTACTCAGACTGGTGCTTGGAACCCCATTGTTGTATGAGGTATTTGAAAGATTGATTTGTTGTTCCTATCTAATGTTTATACCCAGGTTTGGAAGTT
>Ga0123342_1009970_pt1 | contig 11077 bp, 5 predicted proteins | sample Turbeawhitnodule_FD_89960 | JGI IMG/M metagenome (GOLD analysis project Ga0123342, IMG submission 89960) | Root nodule microbial communities of legume samples collected from Mexico - Turtle bean Mexico white nodule | ecosystem: Host-associated > Plants > Roots > Nodule | place: Mexico: Nepantla... | reverse complement strand
TTTATGTTTGTACATGTATATTTTTATATAAATCTTATAATTAAAAAAAATTGAGAAGACAGGTCTTACATACAACAGATCTATAATTTCAATATCATGAAATTTCCTAATTTTGGTTTGATCTGTTTTATTGAATTATTTACTATATTATTTTATTTACGTTATATCTTGCTTTATTTCTGTGCTATGTTGATATAACTAGCGATTTTTTTTCAAAACAGTAAACATGGTATGAATAAGTCATATACGTCTTAACAAATAGTGTACGTTCAAGAGAATGCTGATTTATGCAGTCAAAGAAAAGAATATCAAAATACATAAAAAAATAAAGGAAAAGTCAGATATAAATATTTTTATTTAATAATCAAATTTATCGTAGCTACATTCGGTGGTGTAAAATTTCTCTTTCAATTTTATTCTCACAATGGTTCATTAAAATTGTAAAGAAAATTATTATAGACCCATGTATAATCACTTTAATAATATAATAATGTATATTAGCATTTTAAAATTAATTATTTTGAGTGGTTAAGTGGGTATTTTTTTTTTTTTGTGAATATCAAAATATCATTATTCAGTAGAGAATCTTTTAAAGTGAATTCCAACCACTTTTACAAAATAGTTTTATTGAAAACAATATAACATACAATAATTACTTAAAATGTTTTGTATTACCATCCCTAGAAAATCGGTATACCTGATAAGTTTTATTAAGTCGAGTTTCTTCAATCCTTTAGATCACAAAAATAAATTAGTCATGATATTGTGATTGTTGTTGGTTTCACAAGTTTACATACGATATTTAATGAAACTATTTTATGTGTTCGTTTTTTTGCTTTCCTTGAATATTAATATTAAAAATCATATAAATTATTAACCACTTCATAGTTCATACATACCTTTTATAATGGATATTGTTACAGGACTGCTCGATTTCCTGTGTTGCGAGGGTTGCGGAGGAGGATCATCTGTGAAGAATAAAGTTTAAAATATTTATAACGATGGTATTCAATACAAATGCCGATAAAGAATATCAATTTTTATAATTGTTTTTCTTTTCTATCTTCTTACAATTTTACGTTTAGTCAGAATATTCTGATAACTGGATATTTTTTTATATTAGACATTAATTTTAAGCATGTTAAAAAAAACTTTTTAAGTGCAGTGATTAAAATAATATATTTACCTGCTGGACAACCTCCCTCAAAGTAGGGATTACCAAAACCGGTGTTGCAGGAACATCTTTGACCTGAACGTTTATATAGTGAAGATGTAATCTTAGTATCATAACACTGAGAGTGATGATCTGAAGGGAGTGTAAGGTTCAAATTGTTCACAATCTCCCATTCAAGCAACGCAGGGACTACATCTAAATCCTTCATCAGACGATCCTCAACAAAGTAGCCTCTGGGATCATTATAAGAATAGTGTCGGTAGCCGTAGTCACGATCTGGCTGTACAACCAAGGCGTAACTGCACTCATGACTACTTTCATTCTCCTTTAAACCTTTTATTTCAATGCTGTATTCTTTAAGATACGGTGGCAGGGAACTTTCACAGCAAGACGTCCCATTACAATCACTTTCAATAAGCTTGATATTTCCGATATCACCCACCTTGTAGTTCTCGTTGCAGGTGGACACACAACCACTAACTTCTGATCCATTTAACTTCAAAATAGCAACACTGTTACAACCTGCGGCCACAAATATGTTGTGTTCTTGGGAATACACGAAAGGGCTTCCTTCCAGCGACTGGTTGACTGGTGGAGAATCTTTGGATCCGCAGTTACTACGGTAAATAGGATGATTGATAGTAACTAGGCCTGCTTCGAGATAAATGTCTACTACTTCCAGTCCTATTAACTTGAGGTAAGGTGTGTAATGGGTATATGTGGAAGTGTTTCTGCATTCTATTTCAAACCATTTCTCTGCATAGCACTCCAAACTCTTCATTCCAAACGGAAAGGGAATTGTAACATCTCCACATTGCGAATCACAGCCAGGCTTTGCTAGTGGTAACTCACCTTGTGCAGATACCTCCCATATTACCAAAATGATGAAATGGATCACCAATTTCAGAATCATTGGCTTATTGGTTGGTTCAAGGTTCAAGATTCAAAGAGGTGTTTGTGCAAGCCTCCACGTACTAGGATATGGGTACTTATTACTATGATTTTCACAGGATTGCCTTATATATATTAAGCAATAGTTTCTTGGTTTCTTAATAATTTTGACAGTTTAAAATAATAAATACATACACCAACCATACCTACCATATTAATATTTTAATTATTTTTATTTTAAATGTTAATTTAAAATATTATTATATTATTATAAAGAGTTGTGAAATGTGTATGTTTTACTGTTTGTAGTGTTAAAGAACAGTTTTCCTCCGGATAAAGTCTGACAGCAGCCTGGTTTGACTTTTGAAAAATGGAGTAAATAGAAAAATATTAAAATATGTGAAAGATAAGGTGAGGCAAATGATTGGATAAAGAGTTTCTGTTGTTAAATATATTACCAGACCTATTTTATTGTGTGACCTTTTAATTTTTACTGTTTATGTTTTGTACATATTTATATAAATCTTAAAATTAAAAAAATGAGAAAACAGTCCTGCACACAACAGATCTATAATTTCAATCTCATGAAATTTCCTAATTTTTGTTTGATTTATTTTATTGAATTATTTACTATATTCTTTTATTGAAATATTTCTGTGCTATGTTGATATAACTAGCGATTTTTTTTCAAAACAGTAAACATTGGTCTGAATTAGTCATATGTACATCTTAACAAATAGTGTAAGTTCAAGAGAATGTTGATTTATGCAGTCAAAGAAACAAATATCAAAATACATAATATAAGAAAAAACTTAGAAAAATAAAGGAAAACTCAGATATAAATATTTGTATTTTATAATCAAATTTATCTTAGCTACATTTGGTGGTGTAAAATCTCTTTTTCAATTTTATTCTCACAATGGTTCATTAAAATTGTAAAGAAAATTATTATAGACCACTTTAATAATATAATAATGTATATTAGAATTTTAAATTTTATTGTTTTGAGTGATTAAGTGGGTTTTTTTTATGAATAAAATATCACTATCCAGTGTCAATTTTTCCAAGTGCTGTAACCGACAACAAAATAGATACAAATGATATTGTGACTGTTGTTCCAAAGAGATAAAATGAAAACAACATAATTATCACTAATGATATATTAACAATCTTAAATTTTTATATAATTATATTGTAATTTCCAATATTATAATTTTAATATTTTAATATTATTTAATTACAAATTTAACTTTTATTATATATTTATTTTTAAACCTATTAAATCTATTACATAGAGTTGTATAATTAAATTATCATTTTCCATATTTGATGTCGTACTTGGAAAACAATCATACACGTTAGATCATCTTCAGTATAACCTCTGAAACTTTATATCATTTAATTATGGCACCTTCCAGGAAAAGTCTGAGAGCAGCCTAATTTGAAATTTCCGAAAGGGAGTAAATAGAAAGAAAAATATTAAATTATGTGAAAGATAAGTTTAGGCAAATGAATGAAAGAAAAAGAAAATGAATAGTTAGAGTTCTTGTAGTTTATTATATGGAGAAATAAAACAGATGTTTCAACCTTTACTTACCAAAAGGAATACGCTCCTTCCTTAATCTTTCATAATTTATTTAAAGAAAATTATATTTTGAAAAATTTTAGAATTGTAATTAATTTTTTAATGGGATGGGTTTATAAATAAATATATAAAATAAAAAATAAGTTTAAAATTAAATGATATAAAAAAGTATTAAATAATAATATTAAGAGTTGATATGTGATTATATAAAAAATTGTGAGTTGTGAACATATTATTACCTTTTATTTAATATTATATCTGTTTTATTATTATTATATATATATATATATTATTTAACTTTACTTTTTTTTTCTGATTTTCGTTTTAAGAAATTATACTTTGACGTCTTAAAAAACCCTTCTGATAACCTTATTTTAATAATATAACAATATATTATACTTCAATTAAAAAATATAATTAAAATTTTTGATATTTTTAATTGATAACTAATTTTTTTTTTAGATATTAAAGTCTATTTATTTAATTTAGAGGAGAGAAACATAATTTAATTTTTCAAACAAATTTCAATAACTAATCCAAAATTTTTATGTTATGATTCTAAAAATTCATTTATATATAGTATATGAAAATATATATTTTTTAAATAAAATGAAATTTTGAGTATTAAAAGTAATATACTATTATCATTATTATTAAGAATAATATATTTCATCAATTCAAAAAATTTATTTATTAATTTGTAAATTTTATAATTTGTGAGATTCATAATTTTCAAACATAAAAATATCCACGTACATATTTTTTTTTAAATAATTCAAAAAAACTAAACTTTGAAAAAATAAAATTATAAATTTTTGAAATATTTATTTTATTCTTATAGTAAAATTTTAATAATATTTTTTATTAATCACTTAAAATGTTAATAGGTATTTTTTAAAAGCTTTTCATAAATTATTGGGAGATAATTTTTTTATAAGTTTTTCATAAATTATTGGGAGAAGTCCACAAAACTTTATCTCGTTGTGATAACTTGAATTATTGATTTAAATTAAAGTATTTAAAATTTATTAAACATGTTTGAGAATATTTTCTATTTATATAAAAACTTTCTAAAAAACAATTTCCTCTGTATACAGTGGATAAATTATGTTTGATGTTATTAAAAAATTTGTGAGGTAACGAGACGGATGAATTCAAGAAAACTCGCGGTAAGAAAATTAATATAATTACATTTTGATGAAGTTCTTTTTTTATATAAATTGATTAAATTCATTGTAAATTAGACTTATTTAAGTTCTCTTTAAAACTCACGCACAGCAAAATTTAAAAAAAAAAACAAACTAAGTGAACCAATGTATATTAATCTCACCCTTTTATATAATTCAAGATTAATAACTTAAATTAATTAGTTTCTTTTTACTAAGAAATAATATTTTGTGTGCAAGTGTATCCACGGATAACATGTATTACAATTATTTCTCTCCTCCTCTTCTAAACAAGTTAATAATATAGAGAGACATGATAAAAGGTTGGAGCAGAAATATATATATATATATATATATATTTATATATATATATATATATAAGTAAAAATTTAGGATATAAATAAATATATATTTGTTTTAGAACGAACCTCATATCGTCGTTTAGGAGTCGAGGTCAAGATTAGTTTAAATATATATGTCTCTCTTCATCTATCGATGTCTTTTTTAAGGATAAAACCGTGACAGAGCATCAATCTCTAAAGTGGACAATACCTAGAATACGGTCATTGATCCTAACAATACTATTTCTTGGATTTGAAGTCGGAACATTGACGTCGTCTATGGGGACAAAAATATTTTTTAGCCCTTTAATTAGGGAAAACTACTCCCCTTAGACCTCGACTGCAGGACTTGTTCGGGTACTGTCAATATAGTCTCACATCGCTAAGGAGTTGAGACTAAGAATAATTTATATACTCCTTCCTCCTCCAAGATGATTTTTAAAGATCCAAACATTTTATATATATATAATAACATTTTGTCTTTAATTGTAAATTTAAAAGTTATCTCCTAATTTGGTAAGACACTCCGGTTTAAAAGTAATAACAAAATAAATATTTATTTAAATAAGTCATGTCTACTAAGACCTCTTTTGAAAAGTGAAATAAATAAATAAATACTTCTTTCATGATCAACTAAACTAAATTAGTGTGTCAACAAAATTTAAATATTTAAGCTTAATATTTACATATTTTTAGTATAAAATTATTTATACGGTTACGAATAGGGCATTCACATAACTTTTAAAATAGTTATTTATAAAAACATAAAAACATCAAATTTATCATGCGTATTAATTTGTAATTGAATCATACTGTAAAACTTCTTTACATTGTTACAGGCATAAATTACTTTTACTACAGAACTTTATGAAAAGAAAACAGTGATAAAACTTTCACCCTTAAAAAGAACAAAATGTGTGTATTCTAGTATTTCACAAACCCACAAGTTGGATTAATAAACTAAATACCCATAACAATATAAAATAATTATATATAATATAACAAAATATTATCGTAAAAAAATCATAAAACTTAACAAAAGAACAGTAAAAGAAATATTAAAAAAAATAATGATATAGATTACGAATTTTAGAATCATTTATTTAAGAGAGAGTCTTTAACTTCATATCTTGATGATGGATATTTATATTACTATTTTTTATTTTATTTTTTTATCAGCAATATTATTTTTTTATATTATACTATGATTTATGCTCGTAAGTAATTTCTTGGTTTCTTCTTTATTGACCCCTGGTTCAGGTTTTGTACTGTGAGTTGGAACACTTAACGCGCTCGAATAAATAAATGATAATAGTAGTCTCGTGGCTCTCAAATCACCAATCTTATCAATGATGTTGTTCTACCTTCAAGGAAAAGTCCGAGAGCGACCATGTTGACTTTTCCCATGCTTCAATCACTCCTCCTAATATCACTCCTAAATATATTAAATACACTTTTCATGAACTTTAAAGCAGAGGGAAGAGAGCAGACAGCAAAAGAATATGGTCTGTCTGATTAATCTTTTATAATTTCTTTCATTTTGGACGGAAATCAAAATCAAAGTATTCTTGTTTATGTTTTATTTTTGAAAAATTTATGCCATATAGATATTTGTTATTATCTAACTTCACTCATTTTTTTTCTATTTGATTTCTTTAAGTAAGACTCAACCTCTTTGTTGATTACAAGCATATAGCAATAAATGGCATATAGCAATAAATGGTTCCAGATAAAGTTACTATAATTGTATAATGAATCCAGATGAGAAGGTTTAATTTTCCAAATAGATATGCTATCATTAATTTCAGTTGTGATAAACTTGATATCTACTACTTCAATTTGATGCAGATTGATCATTAATCTGGTGCATCTTTTCCTTTTCTTGTGACCCGATAAAACTCTTTCTTTGTTAAGTTATGCATAAATTCTATTATATGAGATAGGTGCCTACAAATGATTCATGCGATTCAAAACGGACACCAACTTTTAGTACGATATTGTTAAAAGAGACTCAAAATTTGTTTATTACAATAGACCATCATCTCATTATCTATTCTTTTATGTTCAAACTAAAGTATCATGTCATGATTCAAATTGAGTTATTATATATATGATGATGGATTTGATATATATCATGTGATGATTGAATTTAATTGTATCAATTAATGATTCATCTTATACACATAATTTGTGTTAAGAGGTTTTTTTTCCTTAGTATATAAAATCTTAAGTGGCTTAAAGTCTTTTGTGCAGGACACACAAAAGTATGCACGAGAGAAATGAAACAAAGTTTTGAAACACGAAAATCTAGTTCTAATTTTCTTTCTCTTAAGTTTCTTCTTGTCTTTTTATGTATCTGTTTTCTAAATGCTAGTAGATAGTTTACTTCTTTGGTTTAATAGTTTTTTTTTCTTGTGTATTATTTTCTTCATCTTCTTAACTGAGAACCAATACCACATATAAGCAAGGAAAACATAATTGAAAAAAAAAATCCAATATAATGAGCAGTTAAATTATTCGATGATATTAATCATTTTAAAAAAAGTTTGATATACCTTTTTTTCTCTCATGTTATTGAAATTTTGAAGGTAAATATTAGGAAATTAGAGTTAAGTGTAGATAATTTAAATTAAAAGCTATATATTAGCGTACATCATATTTTATGTGAGCTAACAAAGCGTTTTCTATATATTATTTAAAATAAGTTCAGTTTTAAAATTTTTAAATTAGTAAAATATGTACCGTTTCGCTTCCAGTTTTTTTTTTCAGAAAAGAAAATTAAAAATGTTTTAGATTTAGTCATTTACCGTACAATTTCGTGAAATGTTTTATTATAAAGTTTCCACCATGTAATCACATTTTATTATGACACAACTCTTTCTTAATTTTTCTTGAAACCCATTTTAATTTATGAATCCATGATCATTTCTACCCAGTTCCATGTGCCTTAAATCTACACAATTTACAAGAATATATTATTATAAAAAATAATAGGTTGTCAATACTACGATAAAAAGAAATATGACAAAAGAAAACTTATAAACTACAACAAAGAGTATATCCTAAAAAGAATCAATTATGTAGTATAATATGTACAATAACTATATATAATAATTATGTATAATTTAATAATTATTTTATTTCCTTAAAATATATTGGTTGAGCTATTTAATATATCTATTAAATATGAAAAGGCATATGCGTGGAAAAGTATATAAGTTTGAATACCTTACAAAAATAATTTTATTGAAAAAAATATAACATACAATAATTATTTAGAATGTTTTATTACGTGATGTGTTGGTTTTTTCTTTTCATTCAATATTGATATTAAAAATATTATATTTCAATTATTAAGAGAATATGTCACATTTTCAAACATTACTTACCACACATCCAATTTTTATGTCATTTTTAACAAATTAAGCTTACGTCCTATTTTATTGATTATTCTAATTATTTACTTTTTATGATATAAAACATACATTAACAAAATATGAAATTTATTTTATTTTAGTTGTTATTTTAATATTTTTATTTTAATTATGTAGAATAAGATATATTAATAACATAATTATAATTTTTTATTTTTTTTAATAAAATGAATTATACATTTTATTATAATCAATTATCATATTTGAAATTTTTTTATAATAATGAATAAATTTTAACATTATAATTTTTGTGTTTTATGTTTTTTTAGTTTATTGATTTTTTGCACTTTTTATTTATTTTAATCCTGTGTGAATAGTATATTTTTAATATATAAAAATAAGCAATGATCCTAATTAAGAAAAAAATCATATAAATAATTAACCACCTTCATAGTTCATGATGGATATTGGTAGGTGACTTCTCGGCTTCAAGTATCCCGAACGATAATGTTATTCAGTACAAATGCTCGTAATAATGTCTATTAATAAACATTGTTTCAAAGAATGCACTCACATTCTTTCTGGGGAGAATAAAGGTTAAAATATTTATAATAATATTATTCAATACAAATGCGCTGATAATAATGTCTATTAATAAATATTGTTTCAAATGCATTCACATTATTTAATATTTTTGTTATGGTATTTTCTCTTTCAAAGTTTTTTATAGACATTGAATATATATATATATATACATATATATATATATATATATATTAAAAATGCATATTTTATAGACTAAAACATACTATATTTAAATAAATAAAGTAACATTTAAATATAAAAATATAAGAAATAGGATGAAAATAAGAAAAAAGAAAACAATATGTTTGATTTTAACCATGGGTTCATCGCCAGAAATGGTTGCCCCTTCCTATTGACTTGAGGTAAGGTGTCTGAGTGCTTTTGATAGTTACGAAGTTGTGGTAAATGTTTTGGAAATGTTTATGCATTCTATTTCAAACCATTTCCTTACATAGCACTCTGAACTCTTCATTCTAAACGGAGAGGAAATTGAAATAGCTCTACATTCCCAATCATAGTCAGGCTTTCCTACAGGAAGCTTAACTTGTGCATATACCTCCATATTACCAAAATGATGAAATGGATCACGAATTTTAGAATCACTGTGGCGTGTTGGCTGCTTCAAGATTCAAGATTGAAGATTGAAGATTGAAGATTGAAGAGGTGTTTGTGCAAGCCTCCAACTTGGTACTAGGATATGGGTATTTATATGAAACTCGTACACGAATACCCGTGAACACGATTCTAAAACACTATATATGCCACATTAAAGAGATGATTTACCAGAAGAAAATAAGAATATATAACATGATTATAAATAATGTTGGATTTGTAAAATTTGGTTTTGTCAGATAGAAAATTATAATTGAAAAAGGATATCTAGTTAAAAGTTAATCATTCTTCAAATTTATGAATATTTAATACCAATAACATAATAACAGGATTATAAATCATAAACATATAACTAAAATTCATACATTAAAAAAATAACAATAATATACATACATGTTTATAAAAGATGTATTTTAATTTATATAAAAAATAAATACAAACATATTTATAAAAAATTGTTTTAAGTTTAACATTTTCTTTCAATTGGTAGTAACAGGCATGATAATCATACATTTTATAATTTATTACAGTCAATGAAAATGAAAATAATATTTATTTCCTAATGAGGTGTTTCAATATAGTGCACGTAATCGCAGATGGAAAAAGGAAGGTTCTAATGAACCTTAATTGCAAATGAAAAAGACATAATGACTTAAACGTAAAAGAAAAAAAAAAAGAAAAAAAATACGAAAAGAAAAAACAGTCACACTGATAGTGTTGGTGTGAGAAGCACCATCCATCCACAGAACGAAGGCCTGCCCTGTGTACTTGGAGTTGTTGAGAAACACTGTAAATATTTGTATGAGTGAATGTAGAGATAGTGGGTTGCATTTTGATGATACAAACTGGGAGAATGATCCCATTTAAAGTGGTGCTGATGTTAATCTGACATTTTTCAATGTGCTTCCTCAGGTTAGGGATGTTAATGTTGCCTTCCTTATAAACAGTTGATGGGTAGAACATATTCACAACTTGACAGGGCATTTCCTTTATATCTTCTGCAACTTCATCAGCCAAACATTTTGCCTTGGAAATTTCTGTCAGGGGTGCCATCTTCAGTGTCTGCCTGTAGCTGTTAATTCCCTCAAATACACTGTCCTCCTCATCTAATCAAATCAAACCAAACATTATTTTAAATTTGTGTGCAAGGCTGATATTTCGTACAAAGCGTAAATGCCATAACCACGATTCATTATTCACTATTGCATTCAAGCACTTGAAATCACCACCCATATGAATATCTACTGGAAACATGCGGTTTTTTGATAAAAAAGATTTAAGAATCAAACTACCTTTTTTATCAAAAATTGATAATTTATTTTCAACTATGTGCATCACATAACCCTTCT
>Ga0123342_1009969_pt1 | contig 11080 bp, 6 predicted proteins | sample Turbeawhitnodule_FD_89960 | JGI IMG/M metagenome (GOLD analysis project Ga0123342, IMG submission 89960) | Root nodule microbial communities of legume samples collected from Mexico - Turtle bean Mexico white nodule | ecosystem: Host-associated > Plants > Roots > Nodule | place: Mexico: Nepantla... | reverse complement strand
GCAAAGGTAGAAGCTCAAGACAATCATTGACTAAGAATGCTCTTTCCTTAAGAGCATGATTGGCACTAGCAATTCCATCCCAGGCACAGACAATCAACACTATTTTAACGGTCCTAATATGCCTAGTACAAACCCTAAAAAACAGGATTGGCACCCATCCAGAATACGCACATTGATTCATAAATTTAAGACTAAAACTAAGTATGCAAATAGGTAAAGAGGCAGAAAAAAAAAATTTGGGTAAAAAAACAAAAAGCAAGTCAAAGAAATCACAAACCTTTAAGTTTCACCGCAAACGGCAAACACTTTACCTCCTCACAACGAACAACTTCGTTTGGCTCCAGTGGTCACCGATTTCATCGAAACCCTTTACCTCCTCACCGCGAAGAACTTCGTTTGCCCTAGGGTTTCCAACGCACACCAGCCAAGTCCAGAATTTGTGAAGAAGAAAGCGCGCAGAAAGAAGAAGAAGAAGAAGGTGATGAAATTTGGGCAGAAGAAGGCGCTGGAATTTGGGAAGAAGAAGGCACTCAGGGTCAGAGTGTGAAACTAGAGCATGGGAAATGAAATACTGAAGTGAGGTGGAGACGTGCGTTTTCACTTACGAGAGAGGGAATAATACAAAAAGAGTTTCCCACAAACTGAAATTTAGTCTATATTTTATTTTAATGTTTTTTTAAACCAAATAACCACACGTAAATCAACGTGGCCTAAAGGGTTAGCAGTTTTAAAACCATGGCCTAAAATATCCACGGTTTTATACGCGTGGCATTTTATAACTTTTAAGCCACATTTATAAAAGTGTGGTCCTTACTATGTTTAGGCAACACTTTTATATGTGTGGTCTATTCTAGCGTTGCCTAAGGTAAAAAATGTTGTAGTGAAGTAATCAACGTCTCTGTTAGAAAAGGAAGAAGAAAAAATTATTATTCATTGAAATTTGAAATAGTGATGACTATTATACGACAAGTGTACCGCATCAGAAATAATAATTTGTCCCTAAGGACGGATATCGAACCCACAAGCAACAGTTGAATTATCAAGTATAAGATTTACTAAATAGAAAACAAAATAATAAATTTTGTTTTTGCAAGAATTATAAAGAAAGCAAGTTAAAGAGTTTGTTAGTTCAATTGGGAAAATTGGAATTGGGGTTCATCCTCCTTACTCTTTTGTATTTTGAAAAGCATAGTAATATTATATTCTTTTATTGATGTTGAGACCCATATAAAATTCATTTGTATTAATTCCTCACATATAAAATTATTAAAAGAGTCTCCAAAATCTCGATTCCTCGCATATTTATAAAAAAACTCTTTAGCATTACGATTAGATGTTGATAGCAATTAACATTTCAAATTTATTCCTAACATTCAAATATGTTTAGTATTATCATTTGGGTCAGAAACTTAGAGATACTTTTCAGTCAAATCTAAGGATTTAGATCATGATAAACAAGCATTACAAATAAAATAACAATATCAATCATCAATCAAGAATAGAATATTATATTTAACTATCACCTCAAAATATAAGAGTTTGAACATATTACTCTTAATTCCAAATGTAGAATTAGCCATCATGTTGGCTATTACAAGCATGGAAAGCAAGAAAAAAAGATCCAGATTTCTCCTTGACAGTTGCCTCCTCTAGGGTTTTCTAACACCTTTTATTCTTCCAATTGATTGTTAGAGTTGTGCCTCACGCCTATTTAACCTAGTTGGGCTTGGGCTAAGTGACTTCTCGCCTGAGTGTGAATGGGCTTGCTTAGGCGAGTTCGATGAAAACAAGCCCAACGTCTCTGAAGTGATCTTGCTTAGATGAGATTGGGCTCGCTTGGGCGAGATCCTCTAGAGTTTCTAGCTTAGGCGAGCTTGGGAGAGTGCTGGAGTGTTCCAACTTTTCCTTTTTATCTTTGTTTATTCTTCTTTTGTCCTTTCATCTCCATTCTTCTCTATAATCCTAAAATTAACACAAATTTGGTAATAAATCGCTCTTATTCAAATTATAATCACAGGTAGAAGAAGAAGAAGATGATGATGATGATGATGATGATGAGGAAGACGAGTGAGAGGTCATGAGAAGAGAGAGGAAAAAAATCCTTTTGGCTCAGGATACCATGTTAGAAAAGGAAGAAGAAGAAAATATTATTCATTAATGGTTATTTGAAATGGTACATAAGAAAGCTATATAAAGAGCAAACATAGTTGCAATTAGAATTGAATAACAACTAACTATCTAATAGTCTCAGTATAACTGTAAATTAAACATTGTACTCATACAATGTCCTTGATCCCAGATGAAGATAAGTGAGCATTCAATCATTCTCAACTGCTTTCAAAAGGACAACAAAAACTCATTTGCATATTGAATTATTGATATGAAAATAGAAAAGTTACAATCGTTGACCAAACCATCAAATCTTGAAGTTATTAGATATTAAAGAGAACATTTAAATATAAGAAAGAACAAACATTTTGCACTGTAGGTTGTGAAGCATAACAGACAAAGGGTTCAAAGTGAAATTTAAATTACTAACCAAGGTGGTAAGGAGGTTCTCTTTAGAGACCTTGCTTTGACTTATCATCAGAAAGAGGAGGATGTCCACCTATAAAAGACTCTTTGATGCTTAAGTCAGTAAGAATTCTTATGATAAAATGTATGTAAAAAGATAAATTGTATACTTCCTGAAGAGTTTCTATTTATAGGCTCTTTGGATAGTGATCGTTACACTACAAAAAAATCATGAAATAGAAATAAATTTTTAGAGACAAAAAATAATTAGTTGCTATAGTGACTAAATTAGAGATTGTTTTAGAGATTAAAAAAATTTTGGTTTCTAAAATAGTTTCTATTATTGTTAAATAGTTTCTAAATTAGTGTGTAATTATAGCAACCAAGGTTTTTGCTACCAAATTTAGAATCTAAATAATTGGTAGCAAAAATCTTGATTGCTAATTAGACACTAATTTAGAAATCATTTAAATATAATAGAAACTAATTTAGAAATCAGTTTTTTTTTTAATCTCTAAGATATCTCTAATTTAGTCACTATAACAACTAATTATTTTTTGTCTCGAAAAATTGGTTTCAATTACCATTATGATTATTGAATCGGTTGTTTGCTCTCATTCATTGGTTAAATATAACATTAAGAGCTCGGTTACCCAATGTTGGACATTTCATCAAACTCCGAATGTTTCCGATCACGTTAAGGGTAGGTACAAGTCTTTTTTTAATTTATTATATTATACACTTGTTTTAATTTTTTTACTTTTACATAATAACTTTCTACTCAATTTCATTCACTTTTTACTTTTACTCAATTCAAATATCTTCATTTTTCACTATTTTTTTTTTCTTTTCACTCTCCATTAACTGAAAGAAATCATAAAGCTAGTATTCAAATATATAACTCTAATTAACATAACAATATTTTTCATCCTTTCTGAGTGGGGTGGGAAGTCGAATATTTTCCCACTTTAGAAACAATGATCTCTATAAAGAGTACAAGCTTGTGAAATTTAATCTAATACATTCTCTTAATCTTATTTTGTTTTGAACTTTTGCCACATTTTTATTTTGTCTTGACGTTTTATAATATCAACATAACATTGAAAAAGATATACTATAATTTTAATCATTAATAGCAATGAAAAAAATAAAAGCAAATATAAATATGAGAGAATTTAGCTAATATTAAAGAAAACAAAAACATTAAGAAATCACATAATTTCTATAACATATAAAATAGAGGTTATTGTTGATTGCATTGGTTGATTTTTATAACTTTAAACCTAGAAATAAAATAGAGAATATGCTGCAACAAATTGGAATGGTATGACTCAATGATTCTTTCTAACAGCTTGTAATATAAGTTCTTAAGGATAAAGTTGGATGAGAGATTTGAAGCCACATATAGGGGTGATGTCGTAGCTGCTGAAGCCTGCATCGTAAATAACTTTCTCCCACTCTTTTCTGTCTCTTTCTTTTCCATTGAACATAGTGAGCATCACCAAGTCATAGTCCATCTTCAACTCTGTCAATTCACGATCATCACTTGTTTCATCAATAGCTATGTCTATGATTATCACTTTTCCTTCTTTCCCTTTCCCTGAAATCGCTTCTTTGCAGTTCTTCAATATCTTCACTGAGAGCTCGTCGTTCCAATCATGCAGAACCCACTGCAAAACAATCGATCTTATAGTTACTGCGGTTTAAAGCCAAGTTTAAAGGAAAACGAATATAATTTAGAGTAGATAAAGTTATACCTTGAGTAAAACTGCATCAGCAGAAGGGATGGATTTGAAAATATCTCCACCAACAAAGTTCAAATTTTCTGTTCCAGTCATGTTAGCCACAACCTGTGGTTGATCAAACACCGTGCATTTCATGTGAGGGAAGAGTTCATTGATGAGCCTGGTGAGAGTACCAGTCCCACCTCCCACATCGACAAGGGAACCCAATCCCTCAAACACATGCTTGCACTCTTCCAGAGCTATCTTCAACATTCCAGAATCTGCTGCCATGGCTTCTTGAAACATGTTAAGCGTATCAGACTCAGTGGTTTTGTTCAAAAAGTCCCAGAAACTCTCCCCCTTGGCACTCTCATACAGTGAGAGTTCCTTCTCATCCTCAGTGAACCACTTCTTGGAGGAGTGCCACATGTCGATGGAACTCGAATGAAGCGCGCCCTTAACAATAGGAGCCAAACACGTTGACTTGCTTCGGATTAGAAGCTTGGAAGGAGGGGTCAGATCATACACTGTTTCTTCTCCTCCTCCTCCTCCTTCTTTACGTGACGCCACTGTTGTTTTGGCGAAGAACCCATTATGTGTTAGAAGGCGCATGAATCGGTGGAGGACAGAGACTTTTGAGGGGTGCAGTTTCAGTGCAGAGGCTAACTCAGAAACCGTCATGGCTTCTCCGTGGCTGTGGATTGCGTCCGCAACACCTAATTCCATGGCGGACTTGAGGGCCATGGAGCTCACGAAGTTGTAGACGTGTTTGTAGAGGTGGATTTGAGCGTGATACATTTCACTCTCTTCTCTGCCGTTGCTACAGAAACCCATTTTTGTTTTGAACGTACTTTGTTAAGTTTATGGTTTTCGATGGATACGTAGAAGTAGTAGTAGTTCAGGTTTTATGTGTTTCAATTGAGGTACAAAACAAATACTAAGATAATGGGCGTGTCCTTTGTGATGTGGAATTAATACTTGGCAGTGGTGGGAATCTTGTGGGTTATGGTCGGCCATATGAAGCGTTCGTAAGTTACTAAGTTTCACTAGTTTACTAGGGTTTTACTAGGGTTGTGGTTGGTGGATTTCGGGTAGGTGTGAATCTATGATAATGATTGGTTGCCTCGGTGTCTCTTTTTGCATGAGTCAACACTTATTTTATACACTTATAATGTTTAAGTATATGTGGCTTAAATATGTTTTTCTTGGTCTTAAAACATTGGTTTTTGTTTTTGTCAAATTTTAAAACATGAAATTGGTTGTTGTTGTTATTAAATTTTAGATTATAATATAAAATATTGAAATGAATTTTTATGTAAAATGATTATTAGTTTTTTTAAAGATTATTAGTTTTTTCAAAATTTAGTATTTTGTGATGTTATTACTTGATTGATGAAGTAGAATCAAAAGTTGAATAATTCGAAGAAAGATTTATTTCAATTATTTTTATATTATAAACATTTGGATATGGTGTAAAATTTGAAAAAAAAAACAATTTCATATTTATAGAAAAAATATATATTTAACTAAATATATATACTAAGAAAAACTTTTCTTTTGACGGTTTCTTTAAAAAAACTTCCAATCAACACTGCAACTCTCTAGTGTCAACATATAACTACACTGAAAGAAGGAAGAAAAGCATGATGATTAAATAGTTAAAAGATGTTGCAGGATATAATAATTTTAAAATATTGGAATATGGAGAGAGATATCAATGAAAATGTAAATTAAATATATTTTTTAATATTTTAATTATATCATGTAAAATCTTTTAATTATTATTTTTCTTACCTCCGGATTCTATTAGGTTTCTTTGCATATATTTCTTTCTGGAAATAGTTTGGTCTTACTTGTTCGACTTTGTGTTTTCTCTTCAATTCCACTCCAACTCTCTAAAATCATATTTTATTTTTTAAAAAGTGTAAATTGTTGGGTATGAAGTCATGACCAATTGGATTGGGCTGACTAGACACCATGTTTAGTGAGTGAGCTTAATCATTGTGTCCCTTTTATAATCTCTATTTAAAGAGAATATTGTACTTGTAATTGGTGTGCAACAGGACATAATGAAAACCTAATAGTTGCCCGTGTGGATGTAGGTTGCAGTTGGCAACCGAACCACGTTAAATCTTGTGTCGTTTATTTTCTGCAGTTGATTCGTGATTATGTGTGTTGTTTCCGCGTGCGTTTTTCCCATCAAGTGGCATCAGAGCTTGGTTCGTTTACACACTAGAGATCCGATCAGTAGAAATTAATCAACGAGACATGAAAATGGCGGTAGCAACGTTCCAAAACTAGGGTTTCGCAAAGGTGGCAGTAGCGTCCCAAAGCTAGGGTTTCGCAGGGGCTGCAGCGGCGTCCCAAAGTTAGGGTTTCACGATGGCCCAAGATTCGCGTGTGCACAGTAGGCGGTATGACGTGCAGTGGTGTAGGTCGCGACAAGAGTGGTGGCGGCTCGCGCGTTGTGCAGGTGGCTTGCTCGCAGTAGGGTCATATCCAGGCAGTGTGGCGAAGTGCGTCGGTGTGGCGACAAATCACGTTTCGTGGCGAACAGGTGCAGGCGCTTGCGGTGAGCGAGACGGCACGGAGGTGTAGTGCGATGGCAGTGACAGAAGACGCAGGGTGGCACGTGCATTTTTCTGCTGGTGCAGCAGTGACGGTGTGGTGCTAAGCGCGAGGTGTGGCCGTTTTTCGCTGCGATACAGAGTTATGACAGTTCAGTTACTGAGAACATGAATATTCGATCTTAGCCAGACTTACGTCAGTGGGCATTAAGTTCAATGATGAAGTTCAATCTTTACTATTGCTATTGTCTTTGTCTGACAGTTGGTCCGGAACGGTTACCACAGTTACCAGTTCAGCAAGATCCGATGGATTCACTTTTGAGAAGATTTGTGATCTCATTCTTGGGGAGGATGTCCGATGAAGGAGTTCTGAGGAATTATCTAGTGAATCACTATATGTCATCAAAGGTAAGAGAAATATTAGAGATAGTGGGAGCAAGAACAAAAGAAGGAGTCAGTCAAAGACTCATGATTGATCAAGTGTAACATGTTGGAACTGAAAGGAGGTGGGGCATTTCAGGAATCAATGCCCAAATGATAAATAAGTCAACATTGCAGAAGACTTCGTGGACGAGGACCTTTTAGTCTGTTGCGCAGATAACAATGTGGATTCCTGGGTCATGGATTCTGAAGCATTGCAGAATCTAGTTATTGGAGACTTTGGAAAGGTAAGACTAGCAGATAACAAAGCTCTTGATGTTACGGGCATGGGTGACATAGTGTTGAAGACACCAGTTGGTTTTTGGACTTTGAAGGATGTCAGAGTTGTTCCAAGCTTGACGAAAAGTTTGATTTCTGTTAAGCAGCTGGACGAACAGGGACATTAAGTAAAGTTCGGAAATTAGCAGTGAAAGGTCGTCAAGAGAAATCTTGTCATGGTCTGTGGAAGAAAGAGAGGTTCGTTGTATATGGTCGAATTACCATCTGAGAGAGTGACCATCCCAGTTCAGAAGATAAACAAAGTCCGGTTCACAGAATCTCGTGGGCAGAAGAGGGTTGTCTTTACAAGAGAGAAACCTAGAGCCACAGGTCAGATTCAGGATGAGCGAGCATGGAAAGGTTCAGGTAGACCAGTTAGAGGTACTTATGGCAGTGGGAGCACGGGTCGTGCTTGAGCTGAGGTTCCTAGACGACAGTGGGTTAGGAGAACCAGTATTCCAGCGGTTGAAACTTCTCCAAAAAATTTCTTGTTGAATATGGAGAGTGTTTGTTCTCGGGTTGTTATAGGATCCGACAGTTCTTGCAAGTGGGAGCCGGTAGGAACAGAGAACGGGTCAGTGACTGACGTGTTGAAACTCAGGGAAGTTTTAACGAAGTCTTCAAAATGATTAAAAAGGCTGATGGCAACTAGAGGTGGAACATTGAGTTCCGTCGACAGATTATAGAAGTACATGTACACAGTTGAAGTGCAAGTGAACATTGTTCCGTGGCTTCAAGTGAGAGATTGTTGGGTATGAAGTCATGACCAATTGGGTTGGGCTGACTAGATATCATGTTTAGTGATTGAGTTTAATCATTGTGTCCCTTTTATAATATCTATTTAAAGAGATCATTGTACTTGTAATTGGTGTGCAATAGGACAAAATGAAAACCTAATAGTTGTCCTTATGGATGTAGGTTGCAGTTGGCGACCAAACCACGTTAAATCTTGTGTCATTTATTTTTCTACAGTTGATTCGTGATTATGTGTGTTGCTTCCGCCTGTGTTTTTTCCATCATAAATGACGTTCATGAGTTGCTTTGTGATGAATTTAAAAATTTAAAATTTAAAATCTGTAATAAAAAATAAAACAGGTTTAGACATATTAAAATAGTTTTACAGTATTCAAGATAACTCAGTTGAGTCACTAACAATCATATTATCAGGTATGTTATTTGTGTATGACATAATGTGCCGAAACACATGGTAAAAAAAATACAAATTATACTGATTTGAAAAAAAAAGATCGATGAGTTATTCAGAGATTATCTGAACCTACACAACACCCATTCTATAAAATGAACCTACACAATCAAGTATAAAATATTTGAATTATATTTTTTATCGTAAGTTTGTAGCTTATGTGACTATCTATATTTTTGTCACCATATATACTTCCTCATTCACGTCATAGAAACTGTCAAAGTTTTCTTTATTTTGAAACCCCACTTCCATAATATGTTTAATAGCAATAAAATAAAGATAAAAATAAAATAAAGAAAAAACTACAATAAAATTATTAAATAAAAATTATTTTTAAAATTCAAAAATAATTAATCTAGACTAAAATATATATTATTTTAGAAATTATAAAAATTATTAATATCTAACCCTACAAGAAAATTATTGAATAAAAACAAATTTTAGAGACAAAAAATAGTTAGTTGTTATAGTGACTAAATTAAATATCATTTTAGAGACTAAAAAGAACTGGTTTCTAAATTAGTTTCTATTATTGTTAAATAGTTTCTAATTTTGTATCTAATTAGCTACCAAGGTTTTTGCTACTAAATTTATAAACTAAATAATTGGTAGTTAAAACTTTGGTAGCTAATTAAATATCAATTTAAATATATAATATAAACTAATTTAGAAACAAAAAAAATTATTTTAATCTTTAAAATGTCCATAATTTAGTCACTATAGTAACTAATTATTATTTTTTTCTAAAATTGATTTCTATTCAATGATTTTCTTGTAGTGTAAAATAACTTTTATTATTAATAAATAATTTTTAATAAATAATTTTTAATTAATATTTAATTAACTATCAAAGATTTTAGCTACCAATTAAACTAAAAATGTTAATGGTTAATTTTCTATCTATAAACACATCATAATTACTAAAAATAAAACAAATAAACTAACTATGTTAATCATTAACAAAGCTTAAATAAAATTAAATTAACAAAATTAAATTTTTTTATATTAAGATAGTAATTTTTTTTATTATACTAAAAAGTAAAATATGTAAATATTTATTATTATAGGTATATCTAAACACTAAACCCTAAATCTTAAAATATATAAATTATTATTATATTATTTATTTATTCATGTGCTTCTTATTTATTTTTTTCAAAGAAACACCAAAAAAAAATACATCTATTTCTCGTCAATTTTCCTACACATAATTACTTTCAGTTATTTAAAAGAAATACTTATTTCCTATCAAATACAAGTAAAAGTTGGTGTCATGGATGCTTCTTTACGCGGTAGTTATTTTTTAGGTATTTTTTTAAAAGATAAAAAATAAATGAATGATTTCTAACATAACTTATGGTAAACGTGTATTAAATAAATAGCTATAATGTTAGTCTTCCTTTATATTTCACTACTAAAACTTGTGTTTTTAAGGTTTTTAAGTTGGGTTATGATAAAACCTATAACAAATGTATTTACCAAGATTTTTATAACTCCTGACTACATAAATGGATTTTGTGAAAATCCTAAGTAAAATTGTTTAATTTTAAAAGATTTGTAATTTTGTTTTAATTTTTTTACTTACTTTTCCTTTGTTTTCATCTTAAACCTTCCCTTTTTTATTTGATGAATTTTTCAATCTCTTTTCATTTCTTTCATGAAGAAGTAATTACTCCTCAAATTTAGACCAAAAGTTATTTTATATCTTTAATTTTGTTGTTATTTAGTTCTTTTTATTAATAAAAAAAATAAAAATATTAAAAGTACTTCACTTCATATAAAAAAAAATGTAGCAAAACACAACATACATGATCCCACATTAAAATATGCTCCAGTATCATCAAAGATGAGTTTTGGATGTTTATTGATCACAATGATTTTTTTTATTTGAAAAAATATAAATTAAAAAAAATTACTTAAAAGATATCTCAACCCTATTATAAAATTGAAAATGATAATAAATGATTTACCTTCATTTAGAACTTCCACGTAGAAAGAATGTGTTATTGAATAAGAGGAAGAGAAGAAGACAAAAACAATGTCATTAAATATATATTTTGAGAGTATATTGTATGCACTACAAGAAAAACTTGATTTAGCTTCCAAATTTTTGCGTGGGCCATTTGCGGACGCTACTCTCGTCGGCCAAAATGAGTAAAAGCCCACGCAAGATTTACATTGGACGCAAAACGGACGCATATATTGATTTAATTTATTTTTTTAAAAAAAAAATTTTGCGTCGGCCGCGGCCCACGCATAGGCGTCGGTTTTGCGTCGGTCGCGGCCCACGCATATGCGTCCGTTTTGCGTTGCCCACAGAACCCACGCATATGCGTCCGCTATAGCCCACGCATGTTTAGAATTTTAAAATT
>Ga0123342_1009968_pt1 | contig 11082 bp, 7 predicted proteins | sample Turbeawhitnodule_FD_89960 | JGI IMG/M metagenome (GOLD analysis project Ga0123342, IMG submission 89960) | Root nodule microbial communities of legume samples collected from Mexico - Turtle bean Mexico white nodule | ecosystem: Host-associated > Plants > Roots > Nodule | place: Mexico: Nepantla... | reverse complement strand
TATAGTACTTAAATAAAAATTTACAATAAATAAAATACTTAAATTATTTAAAATTATAAATAAATACAAATCCTAAATTATTGAAAGTCATACTTAAATAAAAATTTACAAGAAATAAATTTCCAAAATTATTCAAAATAAAATTCCTAAATTATTCAAAATTTTAAACAAATAAAAATTCTAAATTATTTAATGTCCTACTTAAATAAAAAATCTGAAATAAATAAAATTATTATATTATTCAAAATATTAATAAATAATAGTTCTAAATTATTTAATTCTCTACTTAAATAAAAATTTGAAACAAAATAAAATTTTTAAAATATCCAAAATTTTAAATAAACACAAATCATAACTTATTTTATGTGATACATAAATAAAATTTCAAAAGTTTTTAAAAATCCTAAATAAATCAAAAATAAAAAATTATTTCATGTCTTACTTAAATAAAAATATAAAAATAAATAAAATTTCTATGTTTTTCAAAATTTTAAATAAATAAAATTTCTATGTTTTTCAAAATTTTAAATAAATAAAATTCCAGAACTTTGTAATGTTGTTAGATAAACATAAAGAATCAATATAATTTTTAAATTAATCAAAATTATAAATAAATTCACATCCTAAATTATTTAATCTCATTCTTAGATAAAAATCTAAAATTAATAAACTTCTAAGTTTTTAAAATTCTAAATAAATAAAAATCCTAAATTATTTTATTTCCTGCTTAAATAATAATTTCAAATAAATATTGTAATAAAATAATATTTTTTAAATTATTTTACTTACAAAAATTAAAGTTATTGTAATTTTGGATTCAGATGTTTTTTATTTTTATGTTTATATTTAGGACTCTAGATATTTATTTTTACTGTTATGTTTGTGTTTATTATACTGTTTTATTTATGGTTTTTTTACAATATTTGTTCTGTCCATGATACATAAAATAAGTGTTATATGATATTAAAGTTGTTTTTTAGATTTCACTTACAACACGATTTTGTTGGAGTTTGCTGAGCTGAAGACATGAAGTTTTTTTTTATTTTTGTAAATAAAAATTGAGATAGTATGTAATTCAGAATTTTGTAATGTGTAATTTATTTATTAATTTAATTCGGATGTTTTCTATTTTTAATTTTTAATTTATTATGTTTATGTTTATTACACTCTTTATTTATGGTATTTGTTCTGCTCATGTAATGTCATATACATAAAATAACTGTTTTATGATTTCACTTTTATTTATTTTTCAGATTTCACTTACAACATTAATTTTTTATTTTCCTTTTATAATATAGTTTAAATCTTACGTAATTTTTTATATCAATAGAGACAACAAAAGAAATCAATTTTTATAAGAAAACCAAAAAAGAAATCATTTTTATGTTGCGAATAAACGTAACAAACACAGAAGCAACAATATGAAGAACAATGGAGGAAACAAATCAATAAAGAGATGAAAAGAATCGACATAAACGATAAAAGCAAGGAACTTTGATAAAAAAAATCCAAAAAATACCATAAAGAAAACAGTAAAAAAAATAATATAAAAAATTATTAATATAGTAATCATACTTCATAAATAATTATACCTAAATTTCTTTCCCGTGCGATGCACAGGTTAGTAACCCTAGTTTAATACAAATTATTAATGTTTAATTATTTGTACTAAATCTCAAACAAGAAGATCCGTTGTGTATGAATACAATAGTAAATTAAAATAAAGTTAGTAAAGTAATGCCAAAAAAAAGATTGCATAATGAGTTTCTTGTAACAATTGTGAACGTTTATTGCTCTGGTACTTTGCGGGAAAAGAAAGAGGTATGGGATGAGATCAACGGATATAGGTTGAACCAACTTTCAAAGGCATGGTGCGTTCTTGGAGATTTTAACTCAATTAGACGTCATGAGGAGAGGAAGAGTCTGATCTCGGTGTCAGACTATTCTAGAGAAATAAAAGGCTTTAATGATTTTATTGAAAAATCAGAGTTAGTCGATATTCCGTTGGTAGGCAGAAAGTTTACTTGGTATAAGCCTAATGGAATGGTGAAGAGCATAATTGATAGGGTTCTTGTATCAAAGGAATGGCTCGAAACTTGGCCTCGTTGCCAACAGTTTGTGCTAAACAGATATGTCTCTGACCACTGTTTAGTTGTGCTTAAAGAAGTTTCTATCGACTGGGGCCTGAGACCTTTTAGGTGTTTGGATGTTTGGCAAAGAGACCGAAGATTTAAAGATTTTGTGAGGTTGAAATGGGTCAGCTATGATGTTCAAGGAAGAGGAATTTACGTTTTCAAAGAAAAATTGAAAAAGCTTAAAGCGAATTTAAAAGTCTGGAACAAAGAGGCCTTCGGGGATGTCAACCTTGCTAATGAGGAGTTGCAAAAAAGGATTAACGAGTTAGATGCACGAGAAGATGAAAAAGGCTTAGAAGAGGCAGAAAGGGAGGAAAGAAGGTTTCTATTAGCTTATCTTAATAATGTTAATTTTAAACAAGAGGCGGTTATGCATCAAAAAGCAAGACAGAAGTGGCTGAAATAGGGAGATCTTAATACAAAGTTCTTTCACTCGTCAGTTAAGTGGAGAAGGGCGATGAATGAGTTGCATGGGGTGTATGTTGACGGTTGGTGGTGTGAGGATAAGGATGTGATCAAGGACAAGGTCCGTGTTTTCTTTGAGGACAGGTTTGCCAGGAAAGAAGATTGTCAGGTTAGGTTGGACAATGTTAGGTTCCATTCTATTTCAGCAGAAGATAATGAGTTATTGGTTGGAGATTTCTCTGAAGAAGAAATTAGGGCAGTAGTATGGAATTGTGATAGTTCAAAGAGTCCTGGTCCCGATGGGTTTAATTTTGGTTTCATAAAGTATTGTTGGGATATTCTAAAAACGAATGTGCTTTCAGCAGTGAAGGACTTTGCGTCTATGAGTAATTGGCCTAGAGGTACAAATGCTTATTTCATATGTCTTGTTCCAAAAGTAGAAAATCCTCAGCAATTCGGCGAGTTTAGACCAATCTTGTTAGTCGGATGCTTATATAAAATTATCTCAAAAGCGTTGTCCTTACGCTTGAAAAAGGTGATTAACAAGGTCATCAATATTAGACAGTCGGCTTTCCTTGAAGGAAGGGGTTTGCTGGACAGTGTGCTAGTAGCTAATGAGGTGTGGGAAGAATACAAAAGAAAAAGGAAGAGTTGTGTTTTCTTCAAAGTTGATTATGAGAAGGCGTATGACTCGGTAAGTTGGGAGTTTATTTATTTTATGTTAGAAAGGTTGGGTTTTTGTGATCTATGGATACGTTGGATAAAGTGTTGCTTAGAATCTGCTTTTGTTTCTGTGCTTGTGAACGGTAGTCCTACTAGGGAGTTTACTCCCAGGAAGGGACTCCGTCAAGGTGATCCACTAACACCGTTTCTGTTTCTTATAGTAGCGGAAGGTTGGCCAGGGTATCTAGGATGGCAGAAGAGAAGAAGTTGATAGACAATTTGGAGGTATGAAGGTCTAAAGTGAAGGTAAGTATGTTACAATATGCTGATGATACTCTATTCTTTTGTGAAGTTAATACCAAAAGGGTTTTCAATATTAAGGCAATCCTGCTATGCTTCGAGCTTGCTTCTGGGCTTAAGGTGAATTTCTTGAAAAGTAGAATTGGTGGGACGGGGTTGGATCAGAGCTCGCTTCTGCATTTTGTGAATATTCTTAATTGCAAAGCAATGGTAATTCCTTTTGTCTACTTGGGGTTGCCGGTAGGAGGGTGTCATAAGCGTGAAGATTTTTGGAATGGGATGGTAGAAAGAGTTCAGGGTAAACTCTCAAGGTGGAAAGGCAAGTGTTTGTCGTTGGTAGGGAGGGTTTGTTTGATCAAGTCTGTTCCCTCTTCAATTCTGTTATTCTTCATGTCACTATTCAGATTGCCTTCAGTGGTTGCAGATAAGTTAATTCGGATACAAAGGAATTTTCTGTGGGGATGGGGTTCCGAAGGAAGGAAGATTGTTTGGGCCTCTTGGAATAAGGTGTGTGAGTCTCGTGATGATGGGGGTCTTGGTATTATTGACTTAAGGGTGTTTAACTTGGCTTTGTTAGGTAAGTGGATTTGGAGGTTGGGCACGGATAAGGGAGGTTTGTGGAAGGAGATTCTTGTTTCTAAATATGGAGGTTGGAGAAGTTTGAGAGGAGAAGGTAATTTTAAGAGGGGCTTTCTTTGGTGGAAAGATTTGAAGGAGGTGTGGGCGTCAGAGGGTTGGGGGAGAAGTTTTGAAGATGGGTTCAAGTGGTATGTTGGTAATGGAAGGGACATTTCTTTCTAGGAGGATAGTTGGTTGAGTTGCGATGCTCTGAAGAGAGTTTTTCCGCGATTGTTCTCTATTAGTTCGGCCAATGATGCAAAGGTGGTTGAGTTTGGGTATTGGGCTAATGGTGTTTGGGTGTGGCATTTTGACTGGCGTAGACCCTTTTTCGTTTGGGAGAAGTCTTTGGCGGACCAGTTGGTTCAGTCACTGCAAGGGGTGAAGTTGGTCCTGGGAGAGGCGGATAATTGGGTTTGGAAGGCTGGGGGATGTCAATCTTTTACAGTTAAGTCTGGGGGATGTTCAATCTTTTACAGTTAAGGCTGGGGGATGTTCAGTTAAGGAGGGACCGAGTAGGGGAGTTTTCTTCAGTCTATAGCATGTTGTGGAGGTGTAAAGCCTTGCCATCTGCTTTGTTCATTGCTTGGAGGGTGATGGAGAATAAGATTGCTACCAGGGGTAGCTTGGTAAGGCGCGGGGTGGTGGTTGAAAATTCTTTATGTTGTTTGTGTGGGAAGGAGGAAGAGTCTTTCAGTCATTTATTTTTCGTTTGTGACTTTGCTTGGCGAGTCTGGAGTCTTTGCTTTACATGGCTTGGTGTGCCGTTTGTATTTCACAAGGATCCTAAGACAAACTTTTTTCAATTCAGGAGATGTCAGGCTTCTACTTCGGAGGACGTTGTTTGGGGTACAATTTGGGTCGGTGTAGTGAGCGAAATTTGGAAACATAGGAACTCTGTCATCTTCAATAGGGGAGTGGCAGATGCGGTAGAAGTGTTTGCTTTGGTTCCCATTTATTGATTTTTTATTACTGATAAAAAACAATAGACTAAAATTTATGCTAAGATAATTTAGTGTCAATAAATAAAACACCTAATTTTAAATTTTAACTCTATGATAATGACTACTATCATACAAATAAAAACACCAACTTTTAAAGTTTTAAATTTAGTGTAAACATATCAATCTCTCATTTACCAAAAAATAAACAATCTCATGCAAACTTTTTAAATTTTGTATAAAACAATGCTCATTTAAAATAAAACATCATATAAATGCTCATGTAAAAAAAAAAAACACCACACTGTACCACCATACAAATAAAACAATGTTCATTTAAAATTTTAAAAATCACTACACCAATGCTCATATAAAAAAAAATCTCTAATTTTTCTACTAGACTGAATAATTACATCTATCGCACCCGCAGTTACAATATGACGATGAAAAAACACATTGAAAAAATAGAGGAGTCGCCACCTAATTTATTATGAAAAAATAAGGAAAAACTAAAATTAAAGATATGCAAAACTGGATTTAGATCTAGGATTTGGTTACATGTAAAGAAAGTTTTAACACCCTATAATGTTGGTCCTAAGACGACACATTTAATTAAATATATAAAACGAATGTGATTTTAATAATGTTTATTTTTCTAAAAAAAAAACATGAATGAATATGAAAATAAAGAAATATTTTGGAATTTTCTATTTGGACCAACAAGGATTACTCTTGGTCCTAGCCCATTCATAATAAAAATCCAGGATCAAAAAGATTTGTCAATGCTAATATTTTTAATTTTTGAAATTTTTCATCTTTTTTAAGATTATATATTTTTATGACTCAAGCCATTAGAGTATAAGATTGGAGTATAGAATACTGTTCACTATTTGTGTGAATTTTATTTGAAAAGAAAACAATTTTAACTTTTATCAGAAAAAGATATTAAGTATAAGTTGATACATACAGTCATACAAATACTCGCGTGATCATATTTATTAAGTACAAGATATTTAAACTTTATTTAAGTACATAAAAAGTGTGCCAAATTTATTATTTTTTTTTTCACAAAAAAACTGTTGGTGATTGTATATTGTAAAGGCAATGGCTTCCTGCACCATATCATTGCACCTAATTATAGGGGAAAAACGAAAATACCCTTAAAAAAATGGGTACATATAAAATTACATTCCGAACCCCTTAACACAATAATCTCTTTCGAATAATTTTTTTCAGAATGTATTATTTTTAATTTTGGATTTTTTTATCTGGAATGGATTTTGAATTTTTTTCTGGATTTTTATATCCAGAATACAAAAATCTCTTCTGGATCTATTTTTCCAAAATGCATTATTTTCAATTTTAGATTTTCATTTCCAAAATAAAGGACATTTACGGAATTTGAAATTATGTTGGGTGCATGTTGGGTGCAGGGAGCATTTGCCTATTTTAAAACGGCTGGCAAATAACATACGGCAAACAAACTAGCCCAAATGTTTTTAAATAAAAGTAAAACTGGTAAGTCAATAAATAATAAACAGTGGTATAAATAGAAAAAGTACTTGCCAAGCTGAATGAATCCAGACTTTTGAAACAGATAGTGGGATATAGAAACGGGACTGGACGATAGTAAAACGGTTGGCCAACTAAATGGGTCGAGGCTTTTGTAAAGGAATGGTGCGGATATAAAACCTGTGAATGGCAAATAGCTGAAAGAATGGACAATCTTTTAGAGAAGATGGTCCATATAAAAACAGTGAATGGCAAATAGAAAAGGGCAATTACTTCCTGCACCATATCAATGCACACAATTTCAGTGTGAAAAGACGAAAAGGCCCTTAAATGGGATACATATAAAATACATTCAGAACCTCCTTTTCCAGAATATATTTTTGGATTTTTTTGTCTGAAAAGAATTTTTTATATTGTGAATTTTTTTTTATCCAGAATGATATTTTGATTTTGATTTCTGGATTTTGATTTCCATATCACAATAAATTTTTTGGGTCTACTTTTTCAGAATGTATTATTTTCAATTCTGGATTTTCATTTTCAGAATAAAGGTGATTTTTGGAAATTTAAAACTATGTAGGGTGCAGATTAAAAAAAGATTGGGTGTAGGAAGAATATGCCATAGAAAAGTTACTAGGCCAGCATAATGGGACCAGTATGTTTTGAGAAAATGTGGTCCAGTTATAGAAACTATTAGTGGAAGGCAAATGCTCCTGCACCATATCAATTCCAATGCACCCAAGCTGGTATGAAAATGACAAAAATGTCCTTGACGAAAATAACCTTAAATTGTAAATAAAAAATACTTCCGGAAATATTCTGGATATAAATATCTGAAACACATTTTTTAATTTCAAAAATTTTTGTCTAGAATGCATTTTTAATTTTGTATTCCAATTTTTTTTTTCTGAAATGTATTTTTTTATTTTTTTATTATTTTTACTATTTCGAATTTTTAAATCCGGAATAAGGATAATCTTGAAAATTTTAAAATAATAGGGTATAGGTTAAAATTGATATGTTGCTGGAAAAAATTGCCTTAGTGCAAAATAGCAAACCTTGAGGCTAGCCTAATCGGTCCAGACTATTCAAAAGTTTGTGCGGATATAAAAATAAAAAAACAACCAGAAAGAGGCAAATTCTCCCTACACTTTATCAACACCTTATCAATTTCAACTGCACCCAATCTGCATTCAAAATATGAAAATACCCCTTTAAAATGACGAAAATATCTTAAAGAGTGGGTGTAGATAGCAAAATACTTATGGAACCCTTTTCCAAAATACATTTCCGAGTTTGCATTTCCAGAACATATTTTGAATTCCATAAACTTTTGTTTCGAAACCCTTTTCAGATGTTCTCTTCTGGATTTTTTTTCCCATAATATATTTTTGCATTTTGGATTTTCTTTTTCATCACTAACTTTTTTAACTTTTGAATTATAATTTCTGAATTCCAGATTTTTAAATCTGAAATAGAGGATAATTTTGGAAATTTTAAAAATCATAGAGTGCAGGTTAAGATTGATATGGTGCAGCATAGGGATGATAATGCGGGACGGACCATGTGGGCCGACTCGTGGTCCGTTACTAAAAAGTGCAGGGCAGGTTCAGTAATCTAGCCTGCTGACCCGCTTAGGCATGTCTCGTATAACCCACAACTTGCGTCGGCCAAGAGCGGAGCGGACCGAGTTGGTCCGCTAGCCTGCATGAATAAAAAATAATTATTTTATTTTTTCTAAAAAAAATCATATCTTACTCACACATTATTATTGTAATGTGAGTTTTATTTTATATTATTTTTAAAAAAATTAATGTACAGAAAAAAGTAATATAAAGAAGAGATTTCATTAAAATATTTTGTAACAAAACTTTGATAAGATACTTTCGTACCTTTACATACATATAAAAGGACACTATATGCAAAACAAAACTTTAATTATTGTTAATCAAGCCTTATAACAACCATCATATTTGAATGTCTTTATATTTTTTATTTTAATTGAATAAATTAAAACAAGGATAAAATTTTAATTTTTCAATGCTAAAAATATTTTCCTTATGCAAACTGACTCACAGGCCTGTGGGCTACCTCTTATACGAAGCAGACCAATGAAATGAGGATTCACTCCTTATGTAACACGGGCCAACTCGATCCATATTTTGCAGGTTAAATGTGGGACGGGTGAGCGAGTTAGCCTGTATTGTTATCCGAAAAAGAAAGTATGCAATAGTAATCATATTGGATTACTTAAAGTGATACGCTTCATACAAAAAAATTGATAAGAAATTTTAGGGCAAGTATGATCCATTGTTTTACTTTTGCAAAATTTCCCTTGTCCCTTTTTCTTTCTTTTTTCATATTAATTATGAAAAGTAAATTTTAATATTTTTAAAATTTTAAATAATTTCAGTTGTATCTCTATATCTCTATTCTAGTAGTATACTTCCCATTTTTCTCTAACCACCGTGTTTGAGAGAACAATCATCATTTGAGCGTATATGAGAGAGTTGACAAGAAGATTCATTTTATTTGACATTCTCTAATCCAAAGATAAATGTTTTGAGTTTTGTACATTGTTGATTTTTTGTATGGGTTTTGTGGTTTTCAAAAATATGAAAAAAAAAAAATAAGTGAACAAAAACAGAGTCACCACGAAACTTCAATTACCAACATTCACCACAAACAATCACCTCTACTTAAAAATGATAAAAAAGACACCACATTTTTCAACATACTAAAAAAAATATTATTAAATTAAAAAAATTATATGGAGATGCACACAAAATTTGCCTTTACTTTTAAAATGCACAAAATGATCCCAAACTATAAAAAAAAGCCCACAAAAGACACACGCAACGCAACAAATGAAACCGCGTGAAACCCTAAAAGCTTCTCTTTTATTATATTTTTCGCTTTTATTTTGATCTTTTACACTGTCGTCCTCGTTATTCAATTTTTGTACAAAAGTCAAGTTATTTTCCATCGTTTTTTACTAATATGGTATTGATTTTAAAAACTTACGAGATAGGAAAAGTCGTAAATGTATGACACAATTTTTATTATATCATATTTAAGTTAAGTGATGTTAAGGTAAGACAATTTTAATTTTAAAGATGATATCAGTTTCAATATAATACGAATTTAATTAGCAATTTTTTTATTAATTAAATAAAATCATGTCATCTTTACATCGCGTCTGTCTCATCAGTTTTGAACTAATGTTTTGTTATCTAGGTATGACTTTTTTCAAAAAAAAAAAAAAAATCTTCATACATGTATAAAATAAAAAATGTTAATAATATATATAAAAAATATTTGTTTGTTAAATGGAAAATTTTAAAGAGTTAAGAAAGTTTTGAAAAAAAAAAGAAATTTATTTTGACAAATTTTATAAAGTTTTATAAAAAAAACTTTAAATAAAAATTATGACTTTTGATAGAAAGCTCAATTGAAATAGATTAAAAATGAAATTGCACTAATTGAAGTAAAAAAATGTCATGTTCAATTCTTGAAGAGATTAAGGATATCAAATTTTTTCAAAAACCAACCATTTATTAATAATTTTTTATTTTGTAGTATTTTTGACGAATTTTTTTTTTATATTTTAAAATTTTAGTTTACATTTTAAGTTTAGGGTTTTAACACCATATTTTACTTAACTTTTAAATTAAAAAATAAATTTTCTTAATTATATAAAATTTAATAAATTAATTATTACAAATTTTGAAAAAATAAACATTTTTTCTTTAAAAAAGTTAAATAAAACTGAAGACGAAAGTGACACCCTTACAGAAACCACTCATTTCTTTCTACTAAGTTCATCGTAAATTTACCCTCTTGTTTGAAAAAAACTTATCGTGTAGCAATTCAATAGTTCAATTAGTCCCTAAACAAAACTATCAAACCATCCAAAAACTAGGAAAAAGCTATCAGAATTATAGATCCACCAAAATCACCGAGGAAAGCGGTTTTCCATATCATAAAACATGAACCGAAACAAAACGCAAAAACACCTTCTTCCTCTCTCAACGTGACCACCGAACTTCTTAGGATCGCAGCGCCTAGCATCGACTTTGGTTTTGCAGATATGTTCAAAAACCTTTGAGAAAGTGAATTTGGATTTGAGAGAAATAAATGTTTCCTCCTGTGGTGTTAACATATCACCACCCTTTCGTTCGTTATTTAAGAAGAGATGTGCCTTTCTTAACCTAACGTTTTCTTTCCTCCAAATCACCCTCTCTTTTCTACTTTCTCTCTACCTACGTGTTCTTTAATATTCCATACAATAAAACAAATTCAGTTCACAAACCCCCCAATAATTATATTTATTTTAATTTTTTAATTTAAAATATTATTATATTATTATAATTAGTTGTGAAACGTATGTTTTCTTCTATTTTTTAGTGTAAAGAAACTTTTCTTTATTAAATGGATCGAGTTTTTTTTTTTTTTGCAGCTTATCTTGCTAAAATAAAATGTGTTATACCAAAATTTTCTGTTTATAT
>Ga0123342_1009967_pt1 | contig 11082 bp, 7 predicted proteins | sample Turbeawhitnodule_FD_89960 | JGI IMG/M metagenome (GOLD analysis project Ga0123342, IMG submission 89960) | Root nodule microbial communities of legume samples collected from Mexico - Turtle bean Mexico white nodule | ecosystem: Host-associated > Plants > Roots > Nodule | place: Mexico: Nepantla... | reverse complement strand
TGTACTATTCGTACCAACGACCAAATACCCCATTTGGGACGTGACCAAGTATCTCACCGATGAAGTAGGTGTATACCCCATCGGTGACATGGACAAATACCTCACGAGTGACGTGGCTGAAACCAGTTCTTAAGAGTCCAACAACTAACCTTGTTTAGGACGTAATTAGCCTAATTAAAAGTACAAAATTTTAGTTTGACATCGAAATTAATTTTGTGACTTACCTTAATCCAAGCTTAAAGACGATGATCCATTATAACCCTATACATATGCACTACAAGACAAATATACGCATTAACAATATTTGTTATCTTTACTCACCACATAGTGAATTTTAACTTAAACATTGGAATACCTTTTGTAAATACCTTATCCTTATCATCAAAGACAGGATCGCACACAACAAGAGTGACTAGAAGTTTTCACAAGAACCAGGAAAGTACTTCCTAATCTATACAAAAACATAATCAATAACTAAAAATAATTGATCATGATGTCTCATTAATTAAACAAAAAAAATCTCTAACTATGTTATCTTTTTTAATTTATTCTTTTAATGTCTGAAGTCACCCATACAACCAGAACGTTCACGTAGATCATGGCCATGCCACTAGCTGGTTCCGCGCAAGTGTCATGTTTTGTATTTAGATTTATTTATTTATTTATTACAAAGTTAAAAACTAAGTTTTTAATTTAACAGTTTCATATTTATTTAATTCATAATTTTATTATGATGGTATTTAAAAATATTACAACCTCTGTAACCTTAATTTACAACCCTATTTAGCAGTTAACAGTGGTGAGAGAGAGGTGCACGAAGTTAGCTACTTGAAGTGGATGATGGAAGAAACATTGAGGTTTAATGGAGGGAAGCATTGATGATAGGTGGCTGTGAAATACCCGTGAAGACGAAAGTGATGCTTGGAAGAGATCCAAAGCATTGGGATGGCATAGATTTTGATTTTAAAGGGAATAATTTTGAGTAGATTAGAACCCCTGACATGAAATTGAATTCCACAAACTGACCAAGAAAATGAAAAAAAAACACACGAGGTAGAAAGCTTTGGATTAGAGAAAGCTTGAAGAAAAAAATGCAATGAAAATTAAAAAAAAAATAATGTAAAATATTTAACAACACAAAACTCCGAAGCTTTCTTCATTAACTGGGAAATTTCTAAAAAAAGTTTTGTTTTCTTATAACTTTGTAACTTACTCTATCCATGTTTTTAATTTCACGGTTGAGTCTATAAGCAAAAAAAAAATGGTAAGCCCTTTTCCAATTATACATATATTTGATTATGTATATTCAAATATAATTCATAATTTTTTTATAATCGTTAATATTTTATTAATACACATGTAATTAATTAAATAATTAAACTAATAGATAAAATAAAATAAAATAAAATAATTTTAATTTTTAGATTTTGTAAAATAATTTATTTTGATATATTTTTATTTTAAAGCATACTTTTTTTATTAATAATTGATAATAATTTTTTATTTAATTTAAAAATTATTTTAGTTCTAATTTTTATTATTTTACATCAAATTATTTTAAAAATTATTTTCTAAACCTATTAATATAAAATATTAATAGATTATTTTGTCAAATCACTTATAAGTTTTTTCTTCGTCTCTCCCATTTGTTTTACTTCAATTCCCATAAGTAAAGTTTTCATTTATTTATTTTCCTTGTACTCTCATTCCAATCTAAAACAAACATAAAACTACAAAATTAGTAGAAATAGTTTTGGGCTTTGAAATCACACTGAAATTTTTGAGTTTGACATGCTTTGAAATCTGAAAATCTAGATTGACCACCTTTAGCAAAATTATGACAAAGTTTGCTGGCACTGAGTAGTTGTTAATTGGAATATTTTATGGGTTTTGGAAATTTAGGAGGTATAAGCTTATGCTCAAGTGTGAGTTCCAGCAACAAATATGTCCTGCATAATGTTGAATATAGTTTCACACTTTCACATATATTTCAATGTATAACAAGGACACAAAGTTGATATTGATTTATAACATATTATTTGACCCGAATAGAAAACAAAGTACCCACAGTTGTCTCTACAACTTCTATTTAGTTGTAACTTCAATTTTCCCCGTTGAGATCTTTTCTAATACAAAAATAATACTTTTTGACGACTTTATAATTATATACTATTTTTAATGTGATGAATTTAAAAATAAATATATATAATAAAAGATAAATTTAAATTTAAATATAATATAAAATAATAATATTAAGAATTATAATATAATTATATGAAAATTTGTGGGTTGTCAATAATGATACAATTTTCATTGCTTTAGAAAAAAGGTTTCTCGTCACACATATCTTCGCTAGTTTGAATACAAGGCATGCCAAGACACTTCTTTTCAAAGTTCTTCTACAATAAGATCAAATCACTAAAAATAATGTGAAAATGTCTTCTTCTTTTTTGGACATTTTTCAAATAGTTCCATTAGAAAATAACCCCGAAAAGAAAAAGAAATCCACAAACTGACCAAGAAAATGAAAAAAAAAAAAAAAACACGAGGTAGAAAATGAGGAAAATTAAGTGGGTCATGTGGTGATGGCATGATTAAGGGAATAGTCATACAGAGTTGGTATGAGATAAAGGTTGTTTTTTCTTCCCACTGTAGCTCCAAAGGCTTCTGTCATATCCAAGTCCTGTGGTTTCATTCCATTGGGTAGTTTCCAGTCAAAGTGATAGAGCAATGCAGCCAGAGGAAGTTCAACATTAGCTAAGCCAAGTAAAATTCCAGGACAAATTCTCCTCCCTGCCCCAAAAGGAATGTACTCAAAATTATTCCCTTTAAAATCAAAACCAGTGCCATCAAATCTCTCAGGTATAAACTTCTGAGCATCATACCAATGCTTGGGATCTCTTCCAAGTGCCCATGCATTTATTATCACTTTAGTCTTCCTAGGTATATCATATCCACCTATCTTGCATGAATCCCTGCATTCTCTTGGGAGCAATAGAGGAACAGGTGGATGTAACCTTAAGGTTTCTTTGATCACCAACTTCAAGTAGCTTAGTTCATATACCTCACTCTCACCAATTCTTTTCTTTCCCCTAAAAGCTTCTCTTATTTCAACCTGTGCTTTTTTCATCACTCTTGGGTTTTTCAACAGCTCTGACATACCCCACTCTAGTACTGTTGCCGAAGTATCCGTCCCTGCCCCGAATATGTCCTGCACATATGTTATGATCACTATTAATATATATATTATCAGTTTAAGTAATCACAGAAGTAACATAATATAGCACACCTCATGCCCATGTGGTTATAAAATATCAATTCCATAGCTAGCAATTTTATAATAGATTTATTGATATACTGACCCATATAACGGCTTTGATGTTGTTAATTGTGAGTGGAACCTCCAGGGTGGCACTTTGCTGCACGCGCAAAAGAACATCAACCAGATTTTCTTCTGCATCTCCGTTTCTATGCTTTGATTGATGCTCGCTGATGATACTTTCTAAAATCTTGTCCAGTTCTTTATGCATGTTCTCCAGCTTAGTTTTCATCCTAGTTAAGAAATGAACAGCTTTCAATGAAGGGAACAAATCAGCAAGGTCAAACCCTCCTGCGAGTTCCGCTCCTTTCTTGAGCAAACACAGAAGTTCATTCCCCTTCTCAGATTTTTTACCAAAGGCTGTCCTTGAAACAAGGGTGCTCAGAAAAGAAAAAACATTCTCAGAAACATTAACTTGTGAACCTGCACATGCACACAATTGAATGGATCGTATGAGCTTAGCCACCTCTTCTTCACGAATGAAGGAGAAAGAGTGAACCCTTTTGGCACTAAGAAGCTCTAGTGTACATATTTTCCTCATCTGTCTCCAGTACTCGCCGTATGGAGCAAAGGCAATATCGGTTGATCCATAGGCCAGGATTTTAGGACAAAGTAGTTGTGGCCTCTGCACAAAATTAAGATCATGTGTCTTCATTATCTCCTTTGCCATGTCAGGGGATGACACAATCACAGCAGAAATTTCACCCAGTTGAAGGTGCATCAGAGGTCCGTATTTGTGTGATAGACTTTGAAGGGTATGGTGTGGAAGTGTGTCTGCCCTTGCCAGTTGGTGAAGGTTGCCTATTACAGGCAACTTCCATGGGCCTGGGGGAAGCTTATGAACCACGCTCTTCACTGTGATTTTGTTCTTGTAAATCCTAGTAAACCAGAACAGCAACAAGAGGAATGGGGCAAAAACCAGTAAGGAAGGTTGGAAATCCATGGCATGAATGGAAGACTTGCCTTTGAAACTAATGTCTCCCTTTATATATTCTCAATAAAGAAAAAAAAAAATTGATAAACTTTGTATAAATTAAGAAAACAAGCTGTCATGCAATCAACTAAATAACTATAGAATAATTATTTTTTAATGGAGATTCCCTGTGATAACCATTTTTTTTTATCAGGATTGGACTTTTTTTTTTTTTTTATCAAACTGGGACTTCTTTTAAAAAAATTACATCGGGGGAAATCATGCCGGGAATGATTTATATTTATTTTAATTTGTTTAAAATAAATATATTATTAATTATTTAATTACAATTTAAATAAATTAAAATTGAATATTAAATTATGTAATATTTAAAATTAATTTATAAAAAATTATGAAAAAATATTTATTGTTGGCTTGACACAATTGAAGGTAACGTGAACGAAGTTGTGTCAATATTGCTACAATTTTTCGAATTTTTTTTTTTTAAAAAAAACCTACTTTGATAAAAAAAAAATCTATAATAGTTAAAAAAAAACTGAGTGATAAAGGTCTTTAAATGAAAAAATGTTATTTTTACCGATTTTTTCTTATAAAATAAATTGAGAACTCCTGAAAATAACATGTAATGTCTTAATATAAATATGAGTTGATTTTGTGTAATGTCAAAATAAGTCATAAATTAAAACTTCTTAATAAAGTAAGTGATAAATAACAAGCATTTGTAAAAATAAAAGTAATAAAAGCATTAACAGATTACTTACAAATATTGATATAAAAATTATAAGATGTATCGCCTAGATAAATGATATGAAGATATTTGTAAAATAAAATGAAGAGCATTAATAAATAATGTATACAAATATTCTAACCTAAATAAAAATGATAAGAAGTAGAGGTAAGTATACTAATGCTTTATTTGAAGGTATGAAATAGACAGTAAGTTAGAAAGTTGGTGTAAGAAATTTGGAAGCTTTAAGGTTATATTGAAAGTTGGGAGATAAAATTTGTGAGATGGCGCAGACCACACACTTGGCAGTAGTAAGATAAGGTATGAAATAAAAGTATGAGTAAGAGTAAGCGGGGATAAGGTAGTGCGAGACTTAGTTGAGTTTGGTAAGAGAAGATGATGAGTGTGAACTTGAGAGCAAAGCTTCACGTTCCAATTCCTTTTTCAAACCCTCCACTGTGTGTGAAACCCGTGAAATTAGTGGTAGTATCGTCGTATGGCAAAGACTTGAAGCATGGACCTTCTTCCAAATTTGCAATCAGTCTGAGAGAAGACAGAGGAAGTGAAGAGCATAGACGGAGGGTGGCTCTGCTGAAACATGAGAATGGGATTTCGCATTCCAGTGTTGTGATAATGGGAGCGGTGTGTGTGGGGATTTTGGCGGTGATTGTGAGTGAGGAGAAGGCCTTGGCATTGGGCCCTCAAGGCCCACTGGTGGAAGAGTTTTGGGACAACGTCAGGAGATATGGCCTCTACGCTCTCACCGTCAGCACAGGTGCTCTTTACACCATCTTCCGCCCTATAGTCGACCTTCTCAAGAATCCCATTTCGGCCATTTTCATTCTTCTTCTTTTCGGGGGTTCCCTCTACATTGTCTCGCAAGTCCTCTCTGCCATGGTTGGTGTCTCTGAATTTTCTTACGATTATGGATACTAGCACCTCCCATTCTACCATCATCGTTACATTATAACATGCAAAATAAACACCTTCTTTTCATTACGCTTCCTCCTCTTATTAATACACAGTAGGGATAGAAATTTTTGTTTTTCATGTTTAGATTTTGTTATTTACTTTTTGTTTCAACCGGTTAATGTTCTTAAATTCTGACCGGACATCTCGGTCGAACCAATGCGATTCTCATACCAACAACAGTATCTGATTCGGTTGAAGATTTAATCGCAGAACCAATTAAAAGATGACAATTTAATGTTGTTTCCAAAATACAGTAGCCCAATCAATTAGTTGTCTAGCTTTCTGCACCATTTGTGGGAAAAAAAGCTTTTGCGTACTAATTCTTACAAAAACTGAAAAACTAAAGAACAAACACGGGTGGGGTAATGGCTCCTAATGTCTGTTTAATGGATGTTCCAAGTTACAAGTAGATGTAAAGTTGTAGGTGATGCTCATTACTCTTTAGGAGCAAACAACAGATGAAACGGAGAGAGGGTAGCGAAAAGTGTTGGAATATTGAAAGGAGATGGTTTTTCCTGAGGCAAGAGGTTTCCCATCATTGACGAGGCAATCATCGTATCCAACTCTACGAAACACTCTGGGGTTTATCAAACGTGCTGAGCTGAACCACCCACAGTGAAGGCGTATGTATTCTATGTCGCAATCACTGGCGCACATGTTCATTATTTGGACTGTGTACGAAGGAATCCCCGTGGGAAGAGGGGGCACTTCCCCTTGATATATCACTATGTCGTCCTTTGAGCACACCATTCCTATATGGTTCAAGCCCCCATCATCTGCAATGCAACATAATTTTAGTGCTGTAATTTTATTTTATTTTATTACCATAACATGTATGTAAAGGGTTCTCGTACCAGCAGATTGCAGCAGCTTCCGAGAGGTGATTACTGTTGGGTTTCCTTTGGAGAAAAACATCTCTGCAATGCCTGTGTCCCTCTCACCTTCCCTGTGAATCAGCACATCCCTCACTGCATTGCAAATAAGAATGTCAGTTGCTCAACTAACCATATATGAAAACTAAATTTTTGAGAAAGGATTGGTGGGAAACAGAATCAATTAATCTTACATGAAAGAACTACTCAATCAGTCTAGAAACTTGGCAATTAGTACATTGCATCAAAGCCAAATGATTAAACAAGTCAACGGGTGAGTAACTCAAACTGCAGCTTTTCTTGAACCTCGACTTGAGGAGCGTAGCACCCGTTTGGCATGCATGTGTGACATTGCAGTTACATGGCACAAAGACTATATAATATGTGCTATTAAGGTCAAGGTGTTACCTAAAAGCATGGGAAAGAGCGAGGCAACAGAGACCATGCAAAAGATTCGAGCTTTGGTAATTTTTAACCCAACTTTCATTATGATTTCTGAAATGCTTTCAATCTGCTTAACCTGCAAAAGCTGAAGAAAGAAGCAGGCTTGTTTAAGTACAAGAGAAGCAAGCCATCGCATAAATGGAATGCTGGTTAATGTACAGGGAGATAAGAGTTAGAACTAAGAGGAAAACTGACTATATCTTCAGTAGTGGAGGTAGCAGTTAAAGTTTGGTGTGATGCTGGTTTAAGCTTGAGAGTTTAAATAGTCGTACGAAATGCAGGGAAGTAAAGAGAAGATAAAAGCGAGGGAAAAATAAAATTACCCCATACTTTTCAAAACCTGCTAACTTCCTAGGATTTATGTGTGGCACGTAACCTTATTAATTATGCCTCAGACTTAATGCCCCATCTTGCTGAAAAGCTGTCACCATTTCTCTGTTTCACTTGTTAAACTTGTGTCTTTCTTTCTTCTGGACGTGTGCTTGCTGGGCCTGATCAATCAAAGGGAGAGACATACCAACTCAATTGCCGGTTAAACAGAGAGGGAAAAGGCCCAAAATGGGGAGATTCCTCGTCTTAAAAAATTGGATATGCTTCCACTGTGTTCTCTTAAGATACGGAATTAAATAAAGTAGGACATTTACTTTATTTTAACTTGTAAATCAAAGTCATGAATCAGTGCTAGTGTGAAAGACAGAGGGTAAAGTCAGATTTTTGTCGCGAAGGAAGTAAAGAAAATATTTGGATGCATTGATGGGATGATGAAACTGAACCCAAAACATTCTTTGGTGTGGGGAGTGATAAATTAGTACCTGAATTGAAGCAGTTGAAGGGTGATAATGAGAAGTGCAATTAATGTATATTAGGCATGTAGGGAGGGAGGCAAAGTAGAAGTAGATAACATCATTTACCATATATCATATGATGCAGCAAAGTGGTAGAACCAAGAATGAGTACTACTGAGAGAGATTAACACTTTGCCGGGAGAAAAAGCAGAGAAAAATGTTGTAGATTAATTGCTTGCAGCGTGTGGATGGAACAAGCATTTAATTTATGAGGAAGCAGCAGCAGAGGCTTGCCTAGCTACTACTGGCTGGTTAGTAAGCGGCGTGATTTAGTGAATTGTCTCACCCTTCTGCTTTTTTTACCTTCATTCATCACCCACTTCTACTTTCTTTTAATTCTACTTTATTAGATGCAGTTTTCTTCACTTCCATCAGGCCTCACTCACTACTAAATCACCCTCTGTACTGCACCACACCCACACTGTTCAACACATTACGTATAACTTTCTCATGCTATCACTTTTGATCTTCTAATTAATCCAAACAACTTCAACTTCAACTTATTATTCATTATTGAAAAAAAGTAGTTTCACTTCGCCAACTGTAAAGAGGATTATTGTGAAGAAGAGAGGAATTACTTTAGGTGAAGAAGGGATCAAATAAAGATAGGTGAATGATAAACTGAATCGATATTAGGTATTCTCTTTTAAAAATTGGACTCATTCAACTGGTCAAATCAAAGAACAGAGTAATTGATGAAAAAAAAACACAACAATTTAAAGAAAAACCAGACACAGAACTAAAAATTCTTAAAACAATTGATAAAATCTATCAAAACCGGTCAAAAGTTAGACTAAACTGATTCGATTAAAAATACTTAATAATATTATTTCAATTATTTTTCTCAGAAAAATTAAAATCAACTTAAAATATTTATCATTTTTTTTCTACATATAAAATTAATTTAATAATAACTATTGATGAATATTATTAAAAAAATTAAATATGATAACATATTTTATTTTAATTTCGGGTCTTTTAAATGTTAAAAACCTATAAATTTATGTTTTATTTCAATTTTTACCATTATAGAATTATAGTTCTGTTTTATATATTATTTATTTATTATAGTACTTTTATTAGTACCCCAGTTGAACCATTAGACCGTTTTTTTATAGTAACGACTTTAAAGACAATAATTAGGAAAATAAGGAAATACATGTTATCATTTCTTCTAGTTATCAAGTGAGTGATTCATATTTGTAACATGATATATAATATAATGAAGGTTATATAAAACTGTTAAAAAATGTAGTTTTTTTTATAATTATATTATGTGTATATTGATGAAGATATATTTATATATATAGATAATTACATTATTATTTTTATAAATAAGTTAAAACTATTTTTTAAAATTAAAATGTAATATATGATTAAAATATATTATTATGTTGACTAATAATTTTGTTTAATTACATTACATTTACAAATATAAATATATATTAAATGGATTTTCAATTAATTGTAACCTATATTAATATGCAATTCTCTATGGTAATTGTTCTTGCCGGTTGACTGCACTGATAGTTGACCTAGGATGAACGCACCTTCTTCAATATCTCTCTCTTGATTGCTTCTAGTATGGTTTCGTTGGGACATAGGGCGCCCTACCTGTTGATGACACTCCAACGACCAAGTCAGCTAGGGCTCACCGGAAAGTAACAGTTTAGTAAAATGTGCAAAAAACAGCGTACCTTTTCCTGGAGACCTATTTTCCTTTTTATTACTACTCATGCAACATGCAACCACTCTCCCTGAAACTCAACGAATCTTAACTGAAAATAATTAAATTTTTATTGGTAACAAAAAACCACTTTTCACGGGCACCAATGATCTTCAGGTGCCGCTATCCGCATGGCCACTTTCTGTTACTCAAGCGTCTCCCTATATTACTAGGGTTATAGGAAGTAGCCACGTGTAATAGATATGCAACAAATACGTAACAGGGAAAATATTGTCACATATTAACAATAATAACAAAAGTATATCTACCACCCATATATATCTTTTAAGGGGTGTATCGGTGGAATTACTTTGTGTACTCATCATGCGATCTAGGCCCAACCTGACCAAGGTCGTTGGCCCAGGTTTTCTCAGGCCCAAACACCGAGCAGGTCCCTTATGGCGTAAAAGAACCGAGCAGGCCTCGTGGTACAAAAGAGTCGAGCAGGCCCCTCGTGGTACTAAAGAATCGAGTATACGAAAATACTACCGAGAACCGGGCACTGGTCAGTACAGTAATTAATTTGAATTTTTAATTTTAAATTAAACCAAACACTAGTGCAGAAAGGCAAAACAAGGGTGACTATTTTACAATTACAAGGGCAGTTATATAGTCGCAATTGATCAGCACGCATTCTTAAATCGAAGAGATACAAGTGCGATTGTATAACAGCATTTGTAAATACTATTTATAAGGGCGACTATTTCTAGTAGCCGTACTTGTATATGCTTCTGAATCTGGGTTTAGGGTTTACGGGTAATGCATTTACAAGTGCGGCTATGGTAATAGCCGCACTTGTAAATCTTGCGCTGGATTTATAAGTACGGCTATGGTAAATAGCCGCCCTTGTAAATAATGGTTTTTTTAGTGCAATTTGTTTAGTGTTAATTCTCATATAAATTAACCTGTTCAATTATATATACCGGACCAAACAAATACATAAATTCAGAGAATCAAATATATATTGATCAAAATGTATTACAAACACTAATCAAATTACATATAACCACTATTGATCAACTATCCTGGAGTTATAAAAATTTATGAAATATGTGGACCAAGAATGTCTCACATATGTTATGGCATCCGAAGTCATTGGTGCTTCATCCGTGAAGAACTACATTTCAAAATATGGTTGACATAAATTAGTTTTAAGATACATATATGTTCAAGAATTATAAAAATAATTTAACATATCATGTTACCTCTTTCCAATCACTTTTAAGGCCTAGTCTTACAATGG
>Ga0123342_1009966_pt1 | contig 11082 bp, 5 predicted proteins | sample Turbeawhitnodule_FD_89960 | JGI IMG/M metagenome (GOLD analysis project Ga0123342, IMG submission 89960) | Root nodule microbial communities of legume samples collected from Mexico - Turtle bean Mexico white nodule | ecosystem: Host-associated > Plants > Roots > Nodule | place: Mexico: Nepantla... | reverse complement strand
GGAGTTTTAACGAAGTCTTCAAAATGATTAAGAAGGCTGGTGGCAACCAGAGGTGGAACATTGAGTTCCGTCGACAGATTACAGAAGTACATGTACACAGTTGAAGCGCAGATGAACATTGTTTCGTGACTTCAAGTGGGAGATTGTTGGGTATGAAGTCAAGACCAATTGTCTGGGGCTGACAAGACACATGTACACAGTTGAAGCGCAGGTGAACATTGTTCCGTGACTTCAAGTGGAAGATTGTTGGGTATGAAGCCAGGACCAATTGGGTTGGGCTGAGTAGACACCATGTTTTAGTGAGTGAGCTTAATCATTGTGTCCCTTTATTATCTTTATTTATCTCTATTTAAAAAGATCATTGTACTTGTAATTGGTGTGCAACATGATATAATGTAAACCTAATAGTTGCCCGTGTGGATGTAGGTTGCAGTTGGCGACCGAATCACATTAAATCGAGTGGTTTATTTTTTTGCAGTTGATTTGTGATTATGTGTGTTGTTTCCGTGTGTTTTTTTCCATCAAAACTATCATATCAAAGTTCAAAAAATTCTTACACACTTTATAAGTGAGAGTATTTTCAGCTTGGAAAAAGTTTTATTAACACTGAACACTAAATAACACTATTCAACAACCCTTTATAATAATATTATAATATTAATGGTTCATCCAAATCTAACTACTACTGAATTAAATATACTACTATTTATACTATTTACTAATGGATCTAGATCGATTATTTTTTCATCACTTCAAATTAAATCAATTTATTTAACTTTTCCTCATTAAACTTTATTTTATAATTCTGTTCTTAACAATTAATTAATTAGTTTATTATATCTATGTGAAAAGATATAGAATGCATAATTTTTCTTTAATATATTTACCATTGATTGAAATTGATTGGAACTCCCAATTTAGGTAGAGTGTGTTTATTCGGACAGTTGGGGAACAAAAGAAAACGAGGGGGTGCGCTAGTATAAAAGGAAGTGTAAATAGTAACCACCAAAAAAGACTCATCCAGTTAAAACGGGCCCAAAGAAAATGGGCTTCTACAACTGTGTTTGGTTTTGAACTGAAACCCTCCCCCCAAAAATAGAGGGAATAAATAAAGTTAGGGTTTAACGCTCTCAGTATGAAGTAACTCACTCCACTTCCATTTTCACATTCAGATCTTATTCTGAATCAAGGTATGCTGTTTTTGCTTCTCCTCTTCGTTTCTTCGAGATATGCGTTTCTGTGTCTGAATGCGTTCTACTATGTGTATTTCTGCAATTGATTCTGATTCAGCTGAAATAATCGTTTTCCTAACAGTTCGTGTTTCATCATTCTATTTGTTTCATCGTTTCATTTTTCTGTACATTTATCTGCCGTAGCTTCTAGGGCTTTTGAAAAATCATTTGTCAATTTTTTCAAGGTTTGTGCTGAAATTTTCTCTCGAAGCAGCACCTGGTGTTTGCATTTTTTCTTTAATTTTATGACTTTTTTCTCTTTCTGCTGTTATCTCAATTTGATGTCGATTTAGCTAGTAAGAGTTTCCCTGAGGATGATGAGAAAAAATAACATTCTTTCTTCCGAGTTTTCCATGGTGAATATTTATATACGGAGACATGAACTGAAGAGACTTTCTTATTGTGTATGACTTCATTTTTCCTCTCTTACCCGTCTAGGGGGATTATCTTCTGTACACTATATCCAGTTGTTTTAAGCAAACCTGATAGTGGAATTTAGTTTATTGTTTGCTCACAAGTATCATATATGAATCAACCCTTTTAGTTGCATACACATTGTTGTGCAATTTTGAAGTGCGTGTGCGTTGAATGTGAGTTCATGTTATTGGCCTCCGAGGATGATGAAAAGTATAACTTTCGTTCTACTGAGTTTTCTATGCGGAAAATGTATGGAGACCTGAACTGAGGAGGTTTTCTAATGTTTTTTCTCGATATTTCGTATCAGACCCGTTGAGGGTGAACTGTCTTTCGTGCACATTCTGCAGTTGTTTTTAATTAAACCTGGTAGCAGAGGACAAAATTGTTGTTTTTCTCCCAGTTTCATTTATGGACCGTATATTTTCTTGTATGTATATTGCATATCCTGTAATCTTTGAGACTTTTGTCCCATATTTGAAAACAGTCAATTAGCCTCTGATGATGATGATGAAATTTTTTACTTTCGTTCTTCTGAATTTTATATGTGGAAAATATATGGAGACCTGAACTGAAGAGGCTTTCTAATGTTTGTTGTCTAATATATGTTCTCAATATTCGGATGTTTCTGTTATGTTAAAGAGAATAGTTTTTTGTTAGCAATTTTCAGTTCAGTAATCTGCTTTGATAGTTGAAATCAACCAAATTAGTCTCTGAGGATGATCATAAAATATATTTTCCGAGTTGTCTATGAGGAAAACATATGGAGACCTGAACTGAAGAGGCTTCCTAATACTTTTTATTGTTATTCTGTTACATTATTTCTTATTCTCTGCTATTTATTTTATGTTTATGTTACCATTTTAATTAATCATTTGATTTATATATTTTTCTCTTATTTTAGTTTTGACTTCATTTGAAGAGTTTCTTAACTGCCATTCCTTCCAAAATGAGGTAATGGTTCTCTAATTATCATCATCATTATTACTACGGATTTCTTTTACATTTTTTCTCAATTGCTAACAATTTCTGTTTTCTTTTCCTTTTTTCTTCTCTTCTCAAGCCGGCCAATGGAGGAAGATGTAAGTTCTTTTAATCATGCATGTTTGGCTGTATGATCCTTGAAATCTCAAGTTGTTTTGTTCTCTATATTTCTCTGCAAGGAAATGTTTTGCTTTGATTGCATTTATTTCACTAGTTATGTTTATGGGAATTGAATATCTGTGATGATGATTAGCTCATGATAACCTTTCAATTTTGTTCGATAATGATAAGTTGGATGTCTTGTTAACTAGTAAAATGATAATCTGTTGCATTTTGAAGCTTCAAATTTAAAAGCCATGTTTCCTTACTATTGTATTACTTGTGATGTTAATATGGATCAAACAATGTCTTCTGTGCTAAAATTATTTTGCCTGTTTCTTTTCATTTTTGCAAGAAATTGACTTTCATGATGTGGCTAACATACCTTTTTTTACAGACTGCGGCGGCTAAGAATGAGGAAGAAGAGTTCAACACTGGACCACTATCTGTACTAATGATGAGCGTTAAAAATAATACCCAGGTAAATGTTTATTTTAAATATTATATACTATTTTCTGAGGCATTCCTACTAGTTTATTCTTTCTAACTCAACTTTACTTATGTAGGTATTGATAAATTGTCGGAACAACAAAAAGCTTCTGGGTCGTGTAAGAGCTTTTGATAGGCACTGCAACATGGTTCTTGAAAATGTCAGGGAGATGTGGACTGAGGTATGGTTTTTCTTATAAAAAATAACTTCCATTGCATTTGTTACACAAGAGCTAATTGATCTGTGTACAATCAGGTGCCCAAGACTGGTAAAGGAAAGAAAAAGGCCCAGCCAGTGAACAAGGATAGATTCATCAGCAAAATGTTCCTCCGTGGAGATTCTGTCATCATTGTTCTTAGGAACCCCAAATGAGATTCTGCAATCATCTTGTAGAAGGGGATGATGACTCTGTAATATTTGCCATTTTCTCACATCTTAAAATTCTTCACAACCATATGTATAGACATTCTGCCGGCCATTCAAATTTATTTGTTGAGACATTGGCAGAGGAAGTCCCTCAACATTTATACCAATTTCCTGATCTTTTATGTAACCTATTAATGTCTGCTGCATCTAATGTTTTGTATGGAATACTTTTAAAATGTATAGTTATTTCTCTCTCCTTATTTTCTCATAATCTGGAAACATTGCGTAATTATGCTGTATTATTTTATTGATTATCAACGATATTCTCAATATATTTTCCAAGTATATGTTTTGTTTAAATTTGTTTTTAAGAATGCGGTCTTTTTAAATTTTTTGGATTGTTGAATATTTTAAAATTTCTCTTTGAATAAATTTTAAATATTTATTATGATTTTTGTTATCTAAGATTACTTGTATAATTTGTTTACATTAAAAGATTTATTGCGGGAACAATTTATTGAGCAAGACAAAGTAAATTATTTTTGACAGAAATTTAGCTGAAATTATGTACAATCATTAATTATTCCTGTATTATAATATATATATATATATATATATATATATTCATAACATTTATGTGATCATAATAAATGTTTATCAAAAGTATTAATATTGTTTATTTTTATTTCGCTATTGAGACTTTTAATTTAAATTTATATTGAGCGAGTTGAAAAAGTATATTAAAGGAGTTGAATCCTTGATTATTGAGTGTAGAATTTTTTATATTCCTTTGTGAAAAAATATATATTAGATTAAATATTGTGTTCATAACAATGGTTAAGTGTAAGTAATTATTGATTTTTTGAAGTGCAATTAATGAGAAATTTAAATATTTGTAATAATAATGACGGTAATAGATAGTAATAGTAATAAAATAATAATTATTATTATTGATGCACAATTAAAACCAGTCAAATATAATATTTTTAACTCGTATTTTATAATAATAATAATAGAAATATTAATAATAGTAGTAATAATAATTAAAATAGTTATAATAATAATAGAAACAGGGCTTCGTTATAGAAGGAAAGTTTTGAGTGACAACCATAGTTACCATACTTCAATGATTATGGCCATGCCATCAAATGCATCCATTCTTCATTCTTCTCCATTATACTTATATTTTAAATATTTGTATTAGATTTATTTATTTTTCAACTAAATGTATAGACGTTTTGTAAAAATAAGACCTAGTTAATTTTGTCAAAAAAATAGTTTGATTTGAGCTCATGTAGACTAAATTATAGGTTATATAATGCTTAATACTTGAATAAATAAAGAGATAAAAACATAAAAAAGAAGTTAGAAATTGTGCTACATGCATAAATTTCTTGTATATAAATTTTTTAACGTTGTAATGTTCTTAGTTTCTTTTAATATTTTACTTAAATCACTCTTGACTTTCTAGTTTTAAATTAATTTATATTATTGATATAGATTATTTAACTACTTTGCCAATTATAGCTGGTGAATCTTATTACTCACCATTACTTCACCCATGCCTTTGTTTTTGTTAGGAACAAATTTCTATATTTATTTTATTAATATTCTAAATATGACAATTTTATCTTATTTACTAAAAGTATATTGTTAAGAAAATATTGTCACAATAATATAAAGATCTGTTTTTCTATATATTAAATCAGTAGCTGTATAATTTTCTTTATAACATTAATTCAAATTTCATCTAAACCCAAAATCCTATATCTAAAAAGGTATATTTTTCTTTAACTTTAGTTAAAATTTGATCAAAATCTTGTTTTCTTTTGTGCAAATCTAAAATGGGTACTTTAAAATCACAATATATGGTGATTTAATCAATCCGAATCCATATTCATTAAATTTATAGGTACCATTACTGATTGATTGTATAATAAGTTACTCTTTTTTTACTTGATTTTCCAATAAAATAATTTTTAATATTTTAATCTCATTTAGATCGTTTATCCATTAATTAATTTTTTAATTACCCAGTTTCCCTATTTCCTCAATTAACTATGTAACAAATATTAAAGCAGTGCTAGACTATGCAAAACTGTGTCATTCTAACCCTCACATGTTTTCTTCACTTTTCTAGACATTAAAGAACAAAATGGCCACAGTTTCTTCGGATGATAAGGTTTTTGGTCAATTTACATCAAATCTAAGGGTTCTTGCCATTGACACTGACCCTTCAGTTCTTGAATTCATCAAGAAAATCTGCAATGAATGTGGCTATGAAGGTTAGATATACAATGTTTAATTGCAAACTATTTCTTGAAGAAAGATTCATATTCTTTTTGTTTGGTTCATGATATTTTTAAGGTTGTGTGCTGCAGTTATGACATGCACAGAATCGTTACGTGCTGCTGAAATCTTCAGGGACAGAAAAGAGAGTTTCAATTTGGTGCTGATGGAGGTTCATATGCCAAACATGGATGGATATGAATTCCTTGTGAACCAGAAAATGGATGTTCATGTCATCAGTATGTAGAACTAGTCACTCTCCATGTTTTCACTTCAATCTTGAACTTGTTTTGCTGATAAAGTTTGGTTTTGCAGTGATGTCTTTTGATGGTGATAAGAAATCTGTGATGAAGGCTGTTAAACTTGGAGCTTGTGATTATTGGATCAAGCCTTTGCATGAGGATCGAATCAAGAATATGTGGACACATATTGTTAGGAAGTCCTTGAGTGAGAACAAGATGCAGAAAAACATTGTTGGCAACTTGGAAGATGATGGTGATGATCAGAGAAGAGTGATCAGTGATGATTCTACATTTGTTTTTTCTTCCACTGTTGAAATTCCAAGAGAAGTTGATAATGTTGGTGAATCTGAGAACTGTGGCAGAAAAAAGGCTCGAATAGTGTGGACATCAGAACTGCATCGTAAATTTGTTGAAGTTGTGGATCAAATTGGACCTGCTAGTATGATTCTTTAACCATTCTTTTGTTATTCTGGATTTGATGCAGTTCATGTATCAGATATGTATAATCTGACAGTTTTTTTTGTTCCTTGATTATTATCTTTTAGATGTTGTGCCAAACAAAATTCTTGAACTCATGAATGTTCCTGGTTTGACAAGAAACAATGTTGCTAGTCATTTGCAGGTTAGTTTTTTACATTCATTTCATTTTACATACTTGCACTTGTTCAAAAGTAGATTAATTTATAGTTTGATTGAAGGCTAATCATCACATGAGTAAAATTTGAAAAACTTATCGAATTAGATTAGTCATATCAAGTTGACACGATTAGGAAGAAGTTGAGTTATCATTGATCAATCAAAGAGAGGATCGATTCTTTGTTGAGATCCTTCCTTTCTTCAAACGGAACGAACATATATAGAATCAAAACGATTTCTTAAAAATCTTTCTGGATATTCCTCAATATGCCGACTATTCATGGAACGTGAGAAGCAGATGAATAATCATATGCTTCCGGAAGAAATCGAAGAATTTCTTGGGAATCCTGCAAGAGTCACTCGTTCTTTTTTCTCATGTATTTGAATTAAAATCATAGGAAGGTGACATGATTTTAGTGAAATCGAATTTCACCAAAAACTCGTGCCAACTTTATTATTAGTTGAAATTTATCCATTTAGATAATTAACCTACAAAATTTACTTATTTTAGTAAAACAACCTAATGGTTCATTATTAGTAATGTTATTGTTTTTTTATGAATAATAATTAACATTACTTTGTGAATGTGATTGCAACATTGTTCTGCAGAAATATAGAAATGTTTTGAAGGCAAGATCTGATAAAGAAACAGATAGTCAACAACAACTGCTACAGAATGAGGTTTCAAGGACTATAACATCTACAAGAGCAGATCTTTATCCTGGTATCACAGGTTTGGTCCCAAAAATAGAGCACCAATCTCTCTCAAACATGCAACAGGGTAACCATTTTCATGCAGAACAAGGTCTGGTTTTGGCACATGGTTACCCTTTCACTACCTATTCCAACACTGTTATTCCCCAGAATTTTCCACACTCCATTGGGACTCTGAATGATGCTTCTACACATGGAGTATGGTCTTCATATAATCCAGTGTTTGCTGAGAATCAAGCTATGCTGCAGAGAAACAATGACACATTGCAGCAGCAGCAGCAACAAATGCATTCTACTTTGTAATTTTTATTGTTTAAATTTCAAAACTATACCTTTTTTTATTTTTTTTGTTTCAATTAATTGAGAGTTTATTAATATGTGATTATGTGATGGATGTGGTGAGGTGTAAATGGAATATACATTTTATAGTCTTAATGTTTTTTTTCACAATTATCTGAGTAATTTAAACTTCTAAATAACCTTTTTTATGTCTTATATGCTAAATGTATAAACATGAATGAGAAGTAAGTGGTTTTGTTTTTATCAGCACAAATGGCTATCTTTTTTTTACACTTTTATTTTTTTTATTTTTCTATCTAGCATTCTTTTGTTTTTATTTCTACATGTACCACAATTTTAAAAGTAAAAAAACTTTATTTCTACATGCTCTTGTCTTTGAGACGGACCAACAAACTTTATTTATTCAAATCCAAATTCATTGTTTGTCGTCCTAGAGAGGGCTCTACTATGGAAATCATAGATTTCGTCCCATAGATCAAACTATATGGGTTTCTTGCATGGTGGATTGGGGTGTACATCGACAAGCCTATAAGGCTTCGAGAAGCTCCTCGATCCACTTACCTGTTAATTTATAAGGTTGAATTAAGTTTAAAGTTCACTTTTTAATAATTTCACTATTTAGTTATTTGTTTAAAAATTAAAACAAACAAAAGGAAAAATTAATTATTTCTCTCAATTTTGAGAAATTTTAGGGGGCATGCATAAAAAAACTATAAAGAAAAATACTTTTTTTCATCATATATTTGGTCCTTCATCAATGTTCTTGCACCAAACAAAATTGAAAAAGATTGTTTTCCTGAAATTACATAGAAATATAAAAAAAAATCATTTAAAATTTGAAATATTGTCCAAGCAAATGAAGTGTTGACACCTAAGAATAAACAGATCTTTGACATTTATTGAATCTCCAGAATCTTGTTACAGAGTGGTGTCAGAAACCTTATTACATCTTTACTTGGGAGACAGTGTGCTGTTTAAGAAAATTAAGAGACAAAAGCTTACAATATAAGGATTAAGTTTGAGCTTATCTGAAATCAGAGAAATTGCATGAACAAAAATTATATATATTTTGTATCTTTCTGTGGTTCATCCAGAGAAGTGGAACACATTGAAGATCACAGATAATTGTGGCATTCTGGATCATTCTTACTAATTCGGTGAATCTCGAAGGAAGCCTCCCATCGCTTTTTGGTGCTTTTTCTGTTACAAACTATTCCAAGGAGTTTCCTACCCTCACTCATTTCACCTGATCCTACAACATATAAAACTAATCATTTTTTATATCCGAATTTCGAATTTATAGATAAATGTTATCTATGACAGTTTTACATACAATTTTTTTTTATATATAATCTGTATGTAACTATGTTTTGAATACGAATTTATTGTTTTACATACAGATTTGAAGTATAGGTAATATGAGTTTTTTCTTTTAGTATCAGTTTTTTCTTTTAGTGGTGTGTGTAAATTGAGAAAAGGTAGAGAGGTTGATCATGAGTTACCAGCATTCTGTTCAGAAGCAGCAGAAGCAAGAACAAGGTTGTTTGTTGCTGATACTGATTTGGTAGAAAAAATGAAGATGAAAGAGAGAAAGAGAAGGAGGCAAATATTGGTTTTAGAAGCCATGAAGGTTCCTTGGCATGCTTTGCTTTGCTTTGATACCTTTTTTATAATGCAGAAATGGTGCTCTTTGCTTTGCTTTTCAACTATATTTTTTTATAAATCTTCCATGTTTACCACTTCAGTGTGTTAGACACTTTTCAACTATATTACACTTTTTGACTGTCAATTTTTCTTGTGTCAGTGTTGGGCATTAGGCTATTTCCCCGTTGTAGACTTGGTCAATAATCTTTTTGTGCAAGAAAATTTTCAATCATAAATAAATTTTAAATTTAATTCGTGTACTGGTACGATCGGACAGTCGTCGGTCAGGACTCAGACTGAGTCACCACCTAGACCATCGCGGGAGGGTTGCATGACCGACCGACCCTTGACGCTGAATCAAGGGTTGACCAAGTCAGTAAGATTAACCCGTGGTTAAAAGTTGTTTAGCGTAATTCCAAACACGAGTCAATCCCTTAATTAAACCTATCAATGAAGACTCATTAAGGTAATATAAATAGTACACATTTCAAGGAGAAAGGTACGTCCGTCATTATCTATTGTACTCTGTGACATCTGAGTGCTAACACCCCGACTGACTTGGAGCGTTGGAGTGCCTTTTGCAGATACCGTCCCCGCTTGTGGAACCAGGCGACCGAGAGGAGGAAGGTGCAATAAAGAGTCTGGAGCATTGCAGACCGACAAAAGGTGGAAGCAGGAACAATCATTCTTCAGGTATCAAACCCGGTCGAAAACAATTCAATTATAAAGTTAATATAAATTAAAGTTTATACTCATTATATATATTATAAAATATTTATGATGTACGGGTAGGATTTCAAAAATAAGTTCTGTAAAGTTTTAATGTATTTGATACATAGTATGTTTTATGTTACCAAGACTTAGTTAATAATAAATTACTTTTTCATTTTAATAATAAATAATCTACTTATATATCTTCAAATATTTACAATCACCTCCTTTTGTTATTAAATAGGTTTTTGAAAGACTTATATAAAAAATGTTAATACATATGAGTTAATATTAATAAATTAACATTGAAGACTTTTCAATATATATGAGTTAATCATGAAATTTTATTTTACTTTTTATATGGGTATGATTGTATTACATCACTTAAAAAATTTTGTTCTTTAATGCAAAAATCTTATGATACTATATTTTAATTTTTCAAAATTTTAAAAATATTTTTTTTTTTATATATTTTATTTAGAATCCAAAGTATTATTAAACTCTAAAACTTTAAATTACATATCCCATTAGTATATTTTATTAAAAAATGTGTTGTAAGATTCCAACATTAAGTTCATGCATTGGAAATGCCGTAAAAATCTCTATAAATTATGAACAAAAGATACGTTAGATTCATTCAAATCATTTTCATCTCATTACAACGATTCGGTTGAAGGTGTAAAAGAAAGTAATTATGAACAAGTCAATTCAACCTTAAATATCTTATCTAGAAAATTACATATAGAGAAAACTTTTTCATTTCTTTAATTTTTTGGGGGATATTTCCTTCATAGTTTAATCCAAAACTTACAAACCAAACTATAGTTTAATCCACACACTCTGCATATTCTTCTGAAACTTGTTTAACAAACTAAAACTTCACCTGATACAAGCCACTGATATTCAAAGCACAACTCACATATAAAACCACTCTAATTTATACTAAGTTGTTTCTTCAATC
>Ga0123342_1009965_pt1 | contig 11083 bp, 8 predicted proteins | sample Turbeawhitnodule_FD_89960 | JGI IMG/M metagenome (GOLD analysis project Ga0123342, IMG submission 89960) | Root nodule microbial communities of legume samples collected from Mexico - Turtle bean Mexico white nodule | ecosystem: Host-associated > Plants > Roots > Nodule | place: Mexico: Nepantla... | reverse complement strand
GTTTGATCCAGACAAAATCGACACATGTCCTTTTTTTTTTTTCCTTTTTTTTCTTTTTTTTTCTCTTTTTTTTTCTTTTTTTTTTCTCTGTTATTTTGTTTTATTTTTGTTTTTTTTTTTTTTTTGTTTTTTTTTTTTTTTTTTTTTTTTTTTTTGCGTAGGTCGAAGTAGTACTGTTTCATTGCCTTCGCTCTTCTTTGGTGCACTTTTCTTTACTCCCTCACAGCTGTCGCGTCCGCTGTCGTCATCGTTGTTGCCAGTCCCATGCCACTCTTCACCAATGTTGCCTTCACGCACAAGGTTGGTCGTGTTTTATTTTTTTTTAATTTTTTTTTAATGTTATGAATTTGTTTATTTATTATTTATTATAATTTGTATTTTTTAAAATTTATATTATTTAAAATTTATTATAATTTGTATTTATTATTAATTTATATTATGTTAGTTGTTAGTTTAGAATAGAATTATCGTGTTGGTATTGAGTCTGAGGGTGTTTGACCCTTGACAATTGATACGTGCTGGTATTGAGTCTAGGGATGTTAGACCCTCAACTATTGATACGTGCTTGTATTGAGTTCGGGGGTGTTCAACCCTTGACAAACGTGAGATTTCACACTCACTAGTAAACACTTGAATGACTATTACATAATATAATGGATCAAAATTGGATTAATTTTGTTCGCATAAGTGATGAGTACGTAAAAGGAGTAGAAGAATTTATACAATTTGTGTAATGTGACGTGAATAATAATGGTCATGATGGAGCAAATATTAGGTGTTCGTGCTTCCTCAGGTGATGGCCATTGGAAAAGTCTATCAAGAGGTCACCACCTTACAAAACGTTCCTCTCAACCCTGATGTGGCGAAGGTAACGATGGAAAGAGTACGAGTAGTTGATACATTTCAGACATTTGTAGCCTGACCCAGACATCTCATTTGAATTATACCAGAACCTCCGATAATAATTTTATTTCATTATATTAATTTATATTTATATATTACATCTAATTTAATACAAATGTTCTTTATTTTGTAGAAACCTCGTTGGAAACCAAGTCTGAAAAGGAACCAGGAGGTTCCGATTGACAATCTTGTAGCTTCCTTAGCTGCAGCTACTAGAGATTAAAAAAATCAAAAAAACATTCCATGGGATGATACATTTTTTGAAATAAACATTGACATTCAATTGTACATATACATGTCAGATTTCTTAGAATATGTAGCTGGGGATCAGGAGCTCAATATAAATATAATTCATTTTTTTATGATGTAAGTATCTTTACCTATATTTCAATTTACTTTATGTTAAATTATTATTGATTATTCTTTAACTAATAACTTGTAGGTTTTTTCATGGAGTTTCTATTAATGATGGGAATGAAGATGTGTATGGATTCTTAGATCCCTCGTATACTAATCCCAATGGAAGAAAGAAAAGTGAAACCCAATCATACATCACTAACACCCTGGAAAAAGAGGGAAAACAAATTTATTTATACCCTATATTAATAAGTAAGTTTAATTATAAGTCGACAATTATTACTATTTCATGTTTTAAATATTTATTATATCTTTTCATGGATGATATAGGGCTCATTGGCAATTACTTGTCTTACCAACGGTTTTGTTCCCTACACAAGAAGTCATCCACACATCTAAAAAATATAATTGATGTGTGTAAGTACACTATAAACTTAACTCCGTAAGTTACTTAAACATCTACTAATGCGGTTTTTCGTATTAAATAGTTCATGGAGTTTATATAACATCATCAAAGATCAATCCAATTCAAATTTTCAAAATCTGAAGTGGATCACACTAAAGGTTTGTAATTTTTGTCTTTCTCTTTTCATTGTTTATCAATATTAACTTTTACTTTTTATTGAATTATAGTGTAATAGACAACCAAGAAGCTATGAGTGTGGCTATTACGTTATGCAAGGGATGGTTACCATTGTGAGACTAGGCCTCAAAAGTGATTGGGAGTAGGTAACATGATGGTAAATTATTTTTATAAATCTTTAACATATATGTATCTTTACACTAATTTATGTGAACTTTATTTTGTAATGTAGTTCTTCACGGATGAGCCTCCAATGTCTTCGGCCGCCATAGAATATGTGAGACATTCTTGGGCCACATACTTCCTAAATTTTTATAACTATAGGATAGCTAATCAATAATGTAGTAATTAGATAAATAGATAGGAATATAGGTAAAGGTATATTATTAGTGTTTGTAATACATTTTTATCAATATATATAATTTGATTATCTAAATCTATGTATTTTTCTGGCTGGATTATAATTGAACAAGTTAATTTAGATAGGAATTACCATTAAACAAAATGTATTAAAAAAATAACCATCTACAAGGGCGGCTATTTACCGTAGCCGCCCTTTTAGATGTAGCACAAAGATTTATAAGGGCGACTATGATAAATAATCGCCTTCTTATATGCTCCAGAATTATTTATAAGGACGATTATGGTAAGAGCCGCCCTTTTACACCTCATGCATAAGGAAGGTGTAAAAGGGCAGTTTTTACCATAGTCACCCTCTTTGTCTGAATTTATGAAGACGACTAAATAGTTGTCTTCTTCTCTATTGGATATAAGACTACATGTACATCAAAGGTGATTAGAAAGCTGCCATTTTACAGTAAAAATAGTCACTGTTTTTAAGCCTTTCTGCACCAGTGTAGGGAAGCCACCGTAGTTCCAACTTCATATCCCTTTTGCGCTTGGCAAGCTACACGTTAGACTCCTGAAATCGGCCAGTGGACACGCCCCCAACTTTGTGCGCAACTTCTTATAATCAATGTCCTTGCCCATGATCTCTGCATTAAAAACAAACAATATCAGTCAATTACATGATAAAATGAAAGAAAGTAAGCAATATATAGAACCTTACCCATGAACAAGGCACGAAGATCTTCGGCTAGGGGCATGCTGAGCGATGCTTTGTTAATAATCTAGTGAGGCAAGGTTTTTTATTATCTCAACATGTACTCAACCCTAGACTTAAACCTATCCGATCTCTGTCAATACAAGGGAAATTTAGGAGTGAAATTTTGATACAAAAAAGGTGTTTTTGTTGGTCTTGTGATGTATATTTTAGTTTGAAGAATTTATTTTTAAAGTTCTTAAAAAAAGAAGAGTAAACTGTAAAAATAAGTCTGAATTGAGTTCCATTTAGCGAAACCCAACCAACCTTTGCACCATTTTTAGTTGGTAAAAATACATAAAAATATTTATAATGGGACATATTTGAAGGTAGGTGCAAAATACCGTAAAAGCCTTCGAGAAAGCTAAACTATTAAGATGTAACTGACTCAGTGCCACATTCATGACAATCAGCACGTATTCTTTGACAAGTACTCGTAGACTTATGTGAAGTCCTCAACATCAGACATATGTGAGAAGGGAAACATAATATCGAGTTCTTTAAAAAGTACTCGTATACATATGTGAAGTCCTGAATTCATGAATACCCGGTTGCCCTTAGTGTAAGGTTTGACAACAATGAACTTGGTCATCATGTTAAAACATACACTAAAGAAGAGTACAAATTCCTCTACTTTATCTCTCGAAACATACTTAAAAGACATAAGAAAAAACTCCCCCAAATACATAAGAATATTAGGTCATGTAAATCGAAAGAAACTTGTTCTTCTTTCTGTTTCAAAAATCGAAAGAAACTTGTTCTTTTTTCCCCTCTTGACCAAACTCGTCCGACATCTTCCCAAAATCTTGAAAGGAGACTTTAGGACTAAGCAGAGCAAGACTAATTTTTGAATTATTAAAAAAAATATATTATTCAAAAGAAAATTGAGAATTTTATAAACAATATTAGAACATGATTTTTAAACCATAACTTAAAAAATTACCGAGTTTTCAGTTAGAAATCATTGTCAATAAAATATTTTTATAGAAATAAATTATCAACTAAATAGAAATCATTATTATACAATCTATCAGATAATTATCATAAAAGTTAACAAGCTTTACCATACATACTTATTTGTTATTAGATTAAAGTGGAAAAAACTTTTGACACTGTCATTACATATATTATTTACTCGTAATTCATATAGGAAAGAAAGTTAGACTTAGACTTAACATGAGTTTTTTTCAAGCCATACAGTTTGAAAGCAACTTTCTTGTATAAAACAGTATTGGCTCTTACAACTCTCATAATCAAACTTAACACTTACCCTTATATGAAAAAGGGAAATCAACAACTTCTCACTTAATTTGTTCATTATATAATTGGTAGCTTAGTTTTGAATTATCAATTTGTTGTAGCTGAAACACATAAATTCGGTGGTTCTTTGTGTGTGGAAGCAAACAAAACGCATATAAAACAGAAAAATGAAATTTATGTGTTCACAAATCTGCAGTTCTTCCTAATTTCCCCAGTGATGAAGCTTTCCGAGTTTGTTATATTTCCCATTTTCACCATTGACTCTGAGAACTGTTGGAAGAAAGCCAGAGGATCTGCTGCATACTTCTTCACAAGCTCTCTAGTTTCAATACCAAACAAACTTGAGTACATTTCTTGGTCTGAGTTGAGAAGTCCCTCCCCATTTATCAGTAACTGGTAGAAAGAATTGTCAAAGAGATTAGGTGTCATATAGTCCATTGCTGTTATGTTGTTGTCTCCTCCCCCAACAGGTGGACAAACAGATCTCAGACTGCTGAGGTGACTTTCAGAAATTGGATTTTTCAATGATGTTGATTCAAAGTCTCCATAAATTCTTGACCGGAAATTCTTACACTGTGCCATGCCAATGGTGTGGGCTCCTGCAGGATTAGTGATCAGAAAATGTGGAATGAAGAAAGTGCTAAATACATCTAAGTATCTTTTGAGAAAAGTAGGGAAGATGAGGTGGTAGATCACAATTATATTGATCATATTAAGATTATTAATTTTATGCAGTTTTGTTGTAAGGTTTTGTTCACTCACTTTCCTTTTAGCTACAAAATTTTTTGTTTAGGTAAAAGTTAGAATCCAATACACCAACTTAATATATTGCTAGAGTTTTGTCGTGTTTATAAACTTAGTTAACTCGTATACAAGTTTGCTAGAATCATAATAACACATAATTGAACACCATGATCTCCCACTTTAGTTGGGACATATATGATGGTACATCTAGCATTAGTTTATTCAACTGTATCTATCACACAACTATTAGTCATGAAACTCACACCTCCAAAATGCATGTTAATTCTTCACTAAATGATGATAGAAACTTTAAAAAAGTTACGGAAACTAAAATCAATAAATATTGTAAAATATTAAAAAAGAAACATGTTATATTTAAAAGAAATAAAAAAATGAAATATTCAAAATTTTATTCCACTAACAGGAAATTTAGCATACCTGCAAGGGCTACCATGTCTGTCACAGATAGACCTTGATAAAGAAACTTGGCAATGATAGAGAGAAGGCTCTCCTCTGGAGTGGGAAGATTGGTGTTGGCAAGATCAACATTTGCAGTGACAGAATCCTTCCTTCCCACAGGAACATCCCAGTATGGTCCCCCTACCTAGAAGAGATCAAAGGAAAGAGGCATGTGCATAATTCTACTAACATCTATTGCAGAAAATTAAAGATCAAAATCTATGAAAACCATAGGATGAACTATTTTGATAAAATCTAGAAGCAAGCAGTTTTTTCTTACCAGAATCACAGCATCTCTGGCTGCAATTGTGAGAATATCAGCGCAAGAAACAACTCCAGGGCACTCTGATTCAATCATGTTTTTTATTTTATCAACGATTCCCGAGCCTTTCAAAGAGTTGATGTTGTTAGCTGCCTTTTTCTCACCTCTAAGTGTGACTGTATCATCAAGCAAAATTGATCCATCGCATCCCTGAGCCCACGAAGATTATCACATCTAGTTATTGTGTATATATTTCTCATTGGATTCATATTATTATATGATAGGACAAAACTTACACACTCCCATAGATCTTGTTTGTGATGTCCTTTAATTAGAATTGGAGTTTTTCATTAATATTATACCAAACAAAAGTTTGCATTATGCGTATTACTAAAGTAAAATTTTAATTCTAATTGGAGAGCAACACATACAATAGTTATTATATAAGTTGTCTTTTGGTTTCCTAAAAATGAAACTATAGAACTATTGCAAGTTCCATAATTGCTTACAACTCACACATATGGTTAGTGTTAGTGGGTGGTTCTTCACTTTTTACATTATTATTACCAGACTCTCTTTAAATAGACCTCGATAAGCGATACAGTGAATTAGGCAGCCAGTATACAAGTTACTGAGATAGTGAAATCACAAACCTGAACAAAGCAGTCATGGAAGTGTAGCCGCACTATCATTGCTGCATTGCGGGGTTCAGAAATAACTGCACATTCCATTTCCTTCCTAACAATATCAAACACAGTGGGGCACGTTGATGCATAGTAATCCAGTGTTAGAGGAGGGTCATGTGCATGCAATCTGGTGGCACCAAGAAAGCCTAAAATAAGAAGAACATGCAGAAGGGATTTTGAAGTAAACGAAGGATCCATTGTTACTGCTTTAACTTTGAAGAAAAGAAGGGTGGGAGAGATAGGTGGGAATCACGAGTATATATAAGCCGTTTGAAGTAAAGTGTTGCACCTTGTTCTTTCGTAGGCTACTTGAGTGTTTAGAAAATATGCTTGTAAGAGTCAAGAGAAGATGCAACTAATATGATTAAGTTGGTGGGTGTTCTTAAACTAAAAGTAATATTCCCCATTGAGAAGTCACCAAACAAAACTAATAACAGCTAATCTTACTTTATCTTTGCAGTTTTTATATAGTGTCAATTTGCACGTTTGGCTTTCTCGTTGTTTCTTCTAAGAATAAGATTGCATGTGGAATTGGTCAAATTCCAAATTCCTTGTTTTACAAAAGAAAGAAAAACATATTACACGTTTAGTCCTGAACTGAACGATTAAATGTATCTTTAACTATAAGAATAGATAGCAGATATCACCAAAATTACCGTCCATATTGACTTTCTCTAATTTAACAATTACTCTTTTCTCTTTTTCCGTTCTCAAACCCAACAAAATGAATGCAAGTAATTCAGAGTCAATAAACATTGGGATTGTAGCTTTAGAGTGCTTGTTGATTTTTCAATAATACACATCATAAAAATTATTTTACTTTTCCTGAATGCTTGTTACAGATTCAATATGAAATTATAGATGTAATTTCAATTCCGATCCTCTGTTCTCTAACTGGATCAATTGTCTTGAAAAGACAATTTACATTATGAGATTTTCAACTCTTCATTTGAATTTACAACTTTTTTCTCAAGTGAGTCTCCATAGATTACAAATTCCCCCTACGAATCTAAGTGTCCACAACTTGGTCATGAGAACATAAGCTGGAAAATTTGACCCCACCTCTAACCCAAATGCTTAAGGTTTTATAGATCTTCTTTCTTATATATTACTCACCTCACTCATCTCCACCCAATATAAGAGTTCTAACTCCACACTTGAATTCTTCCCATACTATTATCACGCATCCAATACCCCAAACAACAGGTCTTTGGGCATTACAATACGAGTGAATAACTTGTTTGTAGTTTGGGTTAAAGATTGATCAAATACAAGATAATAACTCGATTCTCCATAGCTACCATCATTCAGAAACATATTTACATTAATTACTAACATCTACAGCTTGGAAAGCATCTTTTGAAGGAAAATTTCAGTCACAATTATAATGCAAGCTGTTCTGAAAATTGAGTTACGAAGATTCTTCTTGCAAACCAGACAACACAGAAACACAAACCAAAAATCATTAAACCAGAAAACAATATAGATTGGTACAAGGGAGATTACCAACAGATATACATGTTTCAGCTAATGTGACCTTCATAAACGGGAAAAGGCAATTTCAATTGTATTATTTGATCAAGATCATGTTTTCTTACAACAGAACCTTTTTCCTTGGCTTATGTTGCCTTTTTTCTTTAACTCTTCAGAAAACAATTTCATGAATATCAAGTTTTTTCTTTGTTGCTGCTCACTCACAATCTCTATGTTCAATTCTCCGGTTTTCCACACAGTAGGAGTTTCAGCATTGTTTCAAAAGATGGTTTTCTATATTTAATGATGACACACACATAAATACATAGACCTATACACGCCTCACTACATGTGTACCACTCATCTGAAATCTTTCAGCTGTAAGACCAGTAACTAATCAACTAACTTAAAACTGATTGAGACACACTTTACACAGAACACAGTCACAACTACTTTAAGGCCATTAGAGACCAATTGCTCAAATTAAAACCTAGTGGAACCCAGTTGATAACCAGTGCCCTATGTCACGGTGTGATACAGTTGACAAATTAAAACCTTGCTTAAGATCAAGGATAAAGACAATTAGTTTTAAACCGCAACACAACCATAAAATTCAAACAAGAAAAAAGATCTATAGTATTTTCTTATTCAAGCAATTGACCACACAAGTTAGAAATAACAATTATCCAATGAGAAAGAGATTAATCATTGATAGTGGATTTTAATTACTAGGAATCCACGGAACTTAGAGATGACATATTGCAGGGAATCAATGGCAAGAACACCCGCAGCTAATGCATTTTAGACAGCCTCAACCATTTTAAAAATGCATAGACAAAGCTATAATGAGTCAATAAAAATAAACCAAAATACTGCAAATTTGCAATCCATGGTCATCCCGAAAGTAAATCAACATAGCCATAATATATCAACCAAAACCCAAGTAACCAACTAGCCTGGCTGACAAATTACAAGAATAAATTCCTCTCATCATTACACTGGCTTAAATGTGAAATATGTTTCAGTGTAAATCTTATGACAAAAACAATTTCCCAAGTAACCGACCATAACAAAACAAGTTAACCAAAATAATCAGAGACAAACGAATTAGTCCTCGTGAATCAAAACATTCATATAATACACCACAAATCAAATATACAACTCAGAAAGCAAAACCCTACCCTTACGCCTCCCAAATTTCAAAACCTCTTCATCACTCAAATCAAAATCAAATCCCTTCAACAAGCGGCGATGAAGCAAACCCTTAATCAACGACACCACAGAGGCGTCGAACTGAGGCCACGAAACACACAAACTCGCTCTGACGTTCATCACCTGGCACCGTGCGAGAATCGCAGCGCCCAGCCCGTCAACAACGCTTCCGGAAGGGTAGTACTCCAAATCTGGCAAGAGCTTCTCCTCGCCGCTTCTCTTTCTCTCAGCTGCAGTGTCCAGCTTGAACGCCACAGCCTCATCGGGGGAGGGCTTGCCGCGGAAGTTGGGGGGCGCGAGGGAGTCAAGGACGAGGACGGAGTCGGGGCGGATGCGGCCGGCGAGGAGGGCCTTGGCGACGGCGTAGGCGCGGGGAGCGGGGACAGAGAAGGGGAGGGCAGCGAGGAGGACAGAGGGAGAAAGGGGGAGGATGCGGGCGGCGTTGTCGGGGTGGGAGAGGGAGAGTTCGGGGAGGATGAGTGAGGCGGCGGGGGAGGCGGTGCGGAGGCGGTGGAAGAGGGCGAGGGAGGAAGGGGAGAGGGCGACGATGAGTAGGGAGGGGTTGAGGGGTTGGGGTTGTTGGGTGTATGGGAAGATGAGGAAGGGTGAAGGGAGGGGTGAGGATGGAGCTGTGAAGATGTTTAGGTCTTCTTCCAAGAACCTTGAAGGCGCTGCTGCTTCTGTTATCACGTCTTCCATTTTCCCTAACCTTTTTCTCACTCCTATGCTCCTTTTCCTTTTATTTGCTTTGCCTCTTCCCAGGGTTTCCTTCTATTTCATCACCCTTCCATCAATCTTCATTAACTTGTTATTCAAACTAAGACTTAATTGGACATCCTCTATGGGTTAGATTCTCACCCACAATGATCAAACCTTCAATGTATTTTATAAATTCGGTAAAAGAATTTAAAAATTAAAAAAAAAACTTATCTATTTATTTGAAGTGAGTATGGGTAGATTTTGTAAATGACACTTTTTAACAATTTTGTAATGAAACTCGTATTATCAGAGTTTTTTAACTCCACGGAAAATACAATAAAACAGTGTAGTTAAGAGGAAAAATAAGTCATTAAAAGAAATAACTAGAAAAATGTTTAATTTTGATTTAACTTCCAAAAACATTTTGGACAAAGGCACTAAAGAGAACTATTACAGCTATTTTGAATATATAAATGCTGCTATACAGTCGTATTTATCAGCACGCACTTGTAAATCGAAGAGCATTTATAAATATCATTTACAAGTGCGGCTATTTCTTTTAGCTACACTTGTATATGCTTTATTAAATAAAAATAACAATAAATATGTTTAAATGTAACTCACAATATACAAATTATTTATAAATAATATACAAATTATAATACATAAGAAAATAAATTCAAAATATTAAAGAAAAATTCAAAAATTTTATAACAGAACACTAATCTTGTGTGTGAACCAACATTGGTGGTGAAAAGTGGGAGGAGTGCGCCAGCAACGACGGTGGCAGCGGAAGCGGTGGCGGAGCAGCGATGGAGATGAGAATGCCAATGAAACAGTTAGACCACAATGTGATGACATTTTACGGAAAGTGCACCGCGTTTGTAAGAAGTAATAATTGTCCCTAAGGACGGATATCGATCCCACAAGGAACATTAAATTATCAAGTACAATATTCGCTAAATATAACAACATAACAATAAAAAGATTTTAGAAGTGATTGTGTTGGCATTGATCAATAAGAAAACGAACAAAGAATTAGTTGCTTCAATTGGAAAAATAGGGATTAGGTTTACTCTCTCTCACTCTCATGTATTTTGATTAGCATGTCAATATTAAGTTCTTTAATTGAAATTGATGCCCGTATAAAAATCATTTATATCGATTCCTCACATATAAAATCCTTAAGAATGTTCCCTAACTATCGATCCTTCGCATAGTTATAAGAACAACTTAGAACGAAGCTCAGACGTTAATAGCAATTAACATTTCAAGTCTATTCCTAGCACTCAAATATGTTAAGTATTGTTGTTTAGGTCCAAACCCTAAAAATACCTCCCGGT
>Ga0123342_1009964_pt1 | contig 11084 bp, 5 predicted proteins | sample Turbeawhitnodule_FD_89960 | JGI IMG/M metagenome (GOLD analysis project Ga0123342, IMG submission 89960) | Root nodule microbial communities of legume samples collected from Mexico - Turtle bean Mexico white nodule | ecosystem: Host-associated > Plants > Roots > Nodule | place: Mexico: Nepantla... | reverse complement strand
TCTATTTTTGAGTTTTTTTTTTTTTTTTTTCTACATCCAAAGAGCCCGGCCAGTTCCTTGTCGGGCTCTTTTTTTTTTTTTCCCTTGTTTTTCGTAGTGCAATTCTTTTTTTTTTTTGTTTTTTTTTTAAAAAAAAAAAAAAAAAAAAAAATATTGCTGTTAATGGGGTGAAAAAAAAAAAAGAGGGGGGGGGGGGGGGGGGGATCTCTTGTTAAATCAAAGTTAATGTGTCTGGTTCATTCCAATTAGTATTTTGTTCAATATGAAGGCTTGATTAAAGAAATTTGGCTGAATTCTCAGGTACACTGTTGGAAAGATTACACCAGTGCCTGCACGTGATGTTCGGTCATCTGATTTTGGAGATCGAGCTAGGATAAGGATGTACTTCCCCAAGAAGGGTTCACAGTTTACTCCTCCACATTGTTCTATAGACTTCTACTGGAAGGATTATTGCCCTATGGTCTTCAGGTATTTATTAACTACATGTTTAGCATAATTTTCCATATGGCTACAGTTGGATCAATTTATTTAGAAGTTGTAAGACATGAAAGCATTAGCTCCTCTTAAATTTTGTTTGTTGTGTTAGCTTAGAAAACTATTGGTGCATCCAATTTATTTCCTCTGAAGAACTTCCAAACCGGAGAATCAATGTTGAAAGTTTAGCTCAACCCTTTTCTTTAAGTATAAATAAAGGAAGGAAATATGTCCAATTTTAATGTGAACATTGTCATTATAAAAAAATATACATGAATTCTTGAGAATATGAATTTGAGATTATGGTGGTATATTAGAGTCATAGAGCGCTTAGTCAAGGCTATGGTTTAGAAGGATATGATATTTCGAGATGTAATTATTGGCAGACTCAACACCTTATTTTCAAATTAGCACTTGGTCCATTAATGAATTGAAGGTTTCATGTGCTTGATTTATGTATGCCTCCTCATATTTTTTTTTCTTCTGCTTTCTTTGCATAATTACACTAGCATATATTTCCAGGAATTTGAGAGAGATGTTCAAATTAGATGCTGCAGAGTACATGATGTCCATTTGTGGTGATTCTGGTCTAAGAGACATATCTTCACCTGGAAAAAGTGGCAGCATCTTCTTTCTTTCTCAAGATGATAGATTCGTGATAAAGACACTGAAAAAATATGAACTAAAGGTTTGCAATCACCCGTTTTTCGCCCTTCATGGATCAAGAACATTTTAACATTAATTGTCTTGTGTTGAATTCAACAACTGGTATATGAGTTCAACTTTTTAAGAGTTCTGAAGCTGTATGCATAAGCATATTAGAGGGCATATACTCAATAGAGTGATATACAATTTCATTGGTACCAGCTACCCAACCCCGCAGAGACCAGTAATGCTTGATAGGGCCACTAATCTGACTACAAAATTTAAGGACAAGGTTCAACGGAATCCATGCCAAAATGGCTTGTTTAGGCGGTTTGGCTGGAAATTTTCTTTAGAGAAGTATTTTTTTGTTATATGGAGAAAAGATAATTGTATATAAGTCTATCTTTGATAATCCATCTACACCAGTAGGACTTGCTCATGCGTGCGAGTAATTTGATGACAATTTTCAAGGACAAAGTTCATGAAATCCAGTGCCAAAATATCTAAGAAGGCCACATTATGATGCACCTTTTCTGGATAGACATGTTTTTGCGGTGAAAAAACATTTCTAGACTGAAATAGATAATGGCTATCTTTCTGAATCCTGTAGTTCCATAGTCTCCAAAAATACTTCTAATTCTAGTGCCTATAATCTAATGACAATTAAAGGCAAGGTTCATGAAATCCAATGCCAAAATGGCTCATCAAAGATTGTGTTTAGATGGGATCTTCTGGCGAAAAGTTGTTCATATGTGTGTTAGAAAGTCACTTTTACAGAGAAATTAGCGATTGCTTATGTTTCCAACTTTCACATTAAATAATGAATTTGATTTACCCAATTAAATGACAATTCCAAAGTTCATGGTTGTATAGACGCTTTTGCTCTTCTTGTAGGTTATGCTCAACATGCTTCCTAAATACTACCATCACGTAGGAAGTTATGAGAATACTCTTATTACAAAATTCTTTGGCCTCCATCGAATAACACTAAGAGGTGGGAAAAAGGTATTACCAAAGATCCATCTCTAGCTTCTTTTTAATTGGTACTACAGCTATAAATATCCTTGTTTTCCACCATGGCAAGTGAGAAAAAGGTTGGTTGTTGTTGCTGTTGGATAAATATTTCCTTCTCTCTTCATTAGGTGCGCTTTGTGGTCATGGGGAATATGTTCTGCACAGAATTGCATATTCACCGTCGTTATGATCTGAAGGGGTCTTCTCAAGGAAGATATACAAAGGAAGAAAAAATTAATAGCAATACAACATTGAAAGATCTTGATCTAAAATATGAATTTTATATGGATAAAAAATTACGAGAATCCCTATTCAAGTGAGTTCCTACTATTTGAAAGCTATTTCTGTTAAAAGAGACTATCTTGCATGAAATTCTGGTTGGTTTCTATCTCTACTCCCGACTTTTGAAACAGATAATGAATTTTCAAAGTATTAATGCAAAGATATGTTGGATTATCTCTAGTTTGAATCAAGCTTCTTGTTTGGACATGCTACTATAGCTTTTACTGATTAATATCTGGTTAGTTTCCCAGTTAAGTGCTTCATGAAAAAAAGTTGTCTCTGTTCATATTTTCAAATTGGAGAGATTTATTTCTGAACTTTACATTAGTATCGGCAAACCAAATTGTGATCAACATAGAGGTGTTGCATTAGATATAATTAGTGTAGGGTGATTAAATTTGTTATGAAATTTCTATTGAAGATTCTACTTCTTTCTTTTTATTTTCAATAGAGAAGATATATATTGCTAGAAGTTATAAATCACTGGACTCTCTGGGTTTTGTGATTGATTTTACTTTCATACTAGCACACTTCTACTGGCACGTTATAAAAATGAGTTGTGTTTCTTGATTATATATGCACTAAAATATTTATCAGGACAGTTGTTTTGGAATGCTCATTGACTGAAGGATTAGTAAGTTGAGCTTCTAGTTATGATTCAAATGTTTTTTCTGGTGCAGACAAATTTCTGTAGACTGCATGTTCTTGGAGTCTCAGCACATAATTGATTACAGTCTTCTGTTGGGATTACATTTTAGAGCTCCGGAGAATCTTAAGGCCTTAGTTGAACCTTCCAGACTAATGCAGCCTCAATTTAGCATACCTTCTGAAGATGGTAAATACCTCCTATGATGTCATTTCAGAACTTTTATGGGAGTTTTCTTTAAAAAATTAGTGACTTTAGAAGGCACCTAGCATGGTTTATTAAGTAACTAGGATTTGTTTGGACAAACTTCACCAAAAAAAAAACTTCACTAAACTTTTTCTCCAATGATAAGCTTGTGTTTCGATCATACAAGTTCACTAAACTAATTCCATTGTCTCTATTTCTTGCATTTGTTCCTCAGTTTCTTTTGTACGATTGAGCACTTTTTGACTTGCTTTGCTTTACCAGATGCACACAAGCAAGGGGAGCAGTTGATCATTCCCAAAGGCTTGTTATTGGTTGCTCATGAACCCAGCTTTGTCAACACTGCACCTGGACCCCACATTAGAGGAAATACATTGAGAGCATACTCCATAGGTGACAAGGAAGTTGATCTTTTACTTCCTGGTACTGCAAGGTATCCTCTGCAGCATTATTCTGTATGCTTCCTTTTTCAACATTCATTAATCTTGCAGCATTATTCTGTATGCTTCCTGGTACTGTACTTCTTGTCACTTTCTTTTATAAAAATTCTTAGCAGAAATCACCTGTTTTGTTGTGTTGCATTGCAATGATACATATCATATATCAAGTGGTGTGCTACTCAGGTTAAGAGTGCAATTAGGAGTAAACATGCCAGCTCAAGCGACACGCAAAGTTCAGGAGGACAAGGTGGAGGAGTCAGAAGTAGAGCTTTTTGAGGTTTATGATGTAGTCCTATACATGGGCATAATTGACATATTGCAGGAATACACTGTGAAAAAGAAACTTGAGCATGCCTGCAAATCACTGCAACATGACCCTATGACTATATCAGTCGTGAAACCCAAGACTTATGCTGAACGTTTCATCAGTTTCATGGAGAAAAAAGTTTTTCCGGAGCCACAGACTCCTTGAAATGTATATTTTACCTTTTTTTATTTGTTTAAATACTTCTTTGTAATCATTTGTTCTTAAGGAAGAGTATTTTGTTAGTTATATTTTACATTTTTCTTCTTTTGATGCAAATGTGTATTCACTTCCAATTTCAAATTAAATTACCTTTTTGTATTACTTTCTAATAATGCTAAAACATATCTTATATCAAACAGTATAACCATTGTCTTTCATATTAATATTTATTATACGTTTCTATATTGCATTTTTTTGAAGTTCATCAAACACTTGAAGGTGAAGGTGGAGGAAGGGGCAGCACAAAGGCAGATTCGATTGTTGGCAGCTTCTATAATAGGTATCTGTTTACACGAATTAGTCAAAGAATTGGGACCAAAGCAGTACTAAAAAACAAGAAAAAAATGGGCTAAACCACAAAATACAGTTCTCAACTTCAACAGGTTAAGTTTCCTGAATGCTAAGCATTTATTAAGATCCACCTGAAAAAAAAATCTGGATTTCCATTTAACAAGAATAATTAATCTCCTATCTTCAGTAATTGCTGAATAATCAGTCTCTCTTCATTCTCATCTCTGTTTTGACATAATTCAGATCTAATCCCTCCACTTTTCAGTACCAGGATAAGAACTGAAGAAACAAAAGCAACAAAGGTTAAAAAGAGAAGAATTTTACAATTTAGTATATATGTATGCACCAGTTTCTTTATAGAGATTCTTCAAAAAAAAAAAAAAGTTAACTTCTTTATAAATTAAAATTAATTTATATATGAATTAATTTGTAATTCTTTTTACAGTTTTTCTAAATTGTTAATTTTTAACTTGTGCAAACAATACTACTATTTAACACATTCATTTTAATACACTTCTCATTACTGGGTAAAGATTAAAAGATATAATTAAGTTTGTTAAACAAATAGTGATAAATATAATTTTTTATAATTTCTAATAAACTTTAGTAAATAACACAAGATGTCTTCAATACCTTTTTCACATGTGTTGTGTTGCTAAGAAGGATGAACCTTGCTAGAAGCAATGGATGAGTTAACTGAAGCCTCAATAATGTACCTCTTGGAAGCAACAGAAGCAGCACTTTCCTCCATTTTTCTTCCACTCTCAGCAGTTTCAATAAAACTATCAACTTCAGATTTTGACATTCGCTCAATCTCTTCTTCAAAGTACCTAAACTCTTCCATGGTACTTTCCATGATCCTGTCAAAGTGATCCTCTGCTTGTTGCATAGTAGCTTCTGCTTCTTCCACCTCTCTCTCTTGCTCCACAGCTACCCATGCCTTGTATGACTCAATCTCAAACAGCTTCATCAGGTCTTCTGTTGTGAAAAGATCAAAACTTTTGTCATGCAAAGGTTGATCTGAGAGGAAGGTGAACTGGGAAATGAGGGTTTCCATTTTTCTTGAGAGTGAATTGATGAAGCAGATGTCATAGGTGAGGCATATATACAAAAAGTATTTGTCTTTTTACAACGTTAACAAAATTTGGCAGGAATTTGCTGTTGGGTCACGTGGTTCCTAACCCATGTTGGACCAAATCTTAGTGTAAATTCTTGTGGGACAGTGAAACCAGTAACGTAAGACATAATTATTAGCTCTTTTCATTTGGGTATTATTATAAGAAAAAAAAAATCATTGGCTTCATTTTATATTAAATTAGATAATTTTTTTTATGAAATAGACTTATTATGATGTGAAAAAGGCTTAGAGAACCGTTGAAACCCCTTTTCTTCTGATCTAGAAGACAAGGCTAGTGAATAAGCTTTTTAGATGCTCTAACGGTTTTATGTTATTTTTTGTGTTGTTTTATGAGTTACTTTCCATTAGAGTAACCAAAGCCATGGAATCTTAACCATGGAAGGAGAATGACACTAGTGCTTTGAAATGTTCGTGTAATTCTCATTTCTTAAATCATGAATTTTGAAAAATAAAGTTTAGATGTTTGCTTGTTGTTTCTTTAAAAAAAATAATCACTTTCAAAGTTGATAATACAAATATCTTATTGAAACTAAATTAAAAAATTTATGCATTACTTTTTTAGCTATATTATATGTAAGGAAAATGTAACGTAAATATAGAAAGATTCATGCAGGTTAGACAAAAAAAAAAAAAAGCAAAATGTCAAATTTTGATGAAACCCGATAAAACTACTGTGGATAAAAATATTTATGTGGCTAATTTAAATTTATTTTTTACCCTTTTATCTGTTAAATAAAAGGGTAATATATATATATATATATATATATATATATTACTTTTTCACGTGATGATAAAAGCTTGATTAAAATAAGTTTTAATTAAAAAAAAAGAAAAAAAAGGTTGTTTAGCGTAACCCAAACTTTCATTCTTATTTTATATACATGGTATATTTTAATAAACTTTCTATCAATATTTTTACACGAAAAAGTTAAAAATATTAAAGTAGAATAAAATAAAAATATCCATAAATTATATAAAATTAATTTATAAAGTTATCGTATTTAAATTATTTAAAAATGAATTTTAAAAAAATATATAATTTAATCTAGCCTATGAAATAAATTTATTTTTATTTCTTTTTCTTATAAGTGTTTGCCAGGTAAACTCTACAGAAATTGTCTATTTTAAATTAATAAGTTAAATGTGTTTGTACAAGTAATAAATTTAATAGGTTAAAATAGTAATTAGATATCATTGACCTAATTAATAATATAATAATGATCCATGAAGAAAATTTGTGTTGCATTTCCATCATTATAAAACTAGCAGGGATAATACTATGAACGGATTTAGCGTTTTCAACGAAATGTGGAAAAAATTAATGACAGAGAAGAAACATGTTAATGCAGTTAATGGAAATGTAACCTTTTTATTAATAACATGTTAATGCAGTTAATGGAAATGTAATCTTTTTATTAATAACATGTTAATGCAGTTAATGGAAATGTAACTTTTTATTAATAATATTTTTTTTGTGATTGTTATTATTTGAGGGGTTGTGAAGTTGCATAATCATAATCATGTATAACATGAAATCTTTTATTTAAAAAAAAAATATTTTTTTAATTTATTTTCTTATATTAACCTTCTAATTTATTATTTTTATTTTTATTGATTATTTGGAGGTTCAATTTTGGAGCCAAAGAATAAAGAGAAGGGTGTATGAGAATCTTAATTACATTCCATTACCAGCTAATCCAGATCAAAACGCGTTGCTAATACATTTTTTTAGGGACCTATTCTTTAATTTATGACCATTTGTAGGACATGTATGCCACTCATTTTTGGATTATAAATAATTTTCAAAAACTCAATTTGTTCAACTCCAAATCATAATCATAATTCAATACCATGCCATATCACACAATAATATAATTTATTTATTTATTTATTAAGATTTGATAATAACTTTTATTTTAATTTAAAATTTACTTTAATTCTAATTTCTATTTAAAAATTATTTTTAAATATACATATAAAAAATTATTCTATTACATTAATTTAGAGTTTAGAATTAAAAATTAGAGTTTAAAGTTTATGATTTAACACACAATATTATTCAATATTATATATATATATATAATATTTTACTGACACTATTTTAATTTTTAAGCATTATAATAATTTTATGTCAAGGTGGTTCTCCTATCATATAAAATTAAAAAAAAAATCAATAATTGCTTGAATGAAAATAAAAAAATGCCCACTCTCGCATCAGGGTTAACGTTTTTATTATATTCAAATAATATAATTAAAAAAAACAGAAAAAATAAATAATTTTGTAAACATAGTTTTAAAAGATTATATGGAGAAATCATAAGAATTGTCAATACGCAAAAAATTATATCTATTTTTCTTAGTTTTTTATTTGAAAATTATATTGCTGATAATATAATTATGTAGTTATGAATAATAAAATTATATTAATTTAATAAAAGGATACAACTATTTATTTCAAAAGTAACACTAAAAAGTATTGTAAAAAAGTATATCTATATAAATGTTATACATGTAATTAAATAGCAGTATAAACCCGATTAACTAAATTTTCTCGTTCTTTTTATCTTTCAAATTTTGTATATAATTGCCAAACAAAGACAATTTAGAAAAGAGTTCGTGTAAATAAAATTTAAATAGACCAAAATGATAAAATAAATAAATAAAAATCAACACAATAAAATAATTTAATTTTTTATCATAAAAAATCTAAATTTGAATTTTCAGATATTTTTCTTGTAGTTTTCAAAATTAGTTCAAAGGACAGTTTATTAAATAATGGAGTAAAAATTAGTCTAATAGACTAAATTTGGTAAACAAACTTAAATAAGAATAAGGACAAAAAAAGTCAAATTGATAATAATTTTTTCAAATATTAATTATAGTAATAGTGAAATTAAAAAAAAATCTCATATGTGTGATTTACTCATATAAACTATTTAAAATATTAAATGCGTCTTTTCATTTTTTTATATTAATTGTTGTCTCTATAAAATTTAAACTTATTTTTTAGTCTAAAATTTAAACATATTTGTATGCCATATTAGCAGTAATTATATATTAAAATCTAACGTTGATGACAATCGTAACATAATATTAATTATACAGTTAACCAAAATTATTTTAAATTATATAATTTACGTGTTAAAATTGTTATTCATATAAGTTATTTTTTCTAGTTATTAGTAATGACTTTAAATTTTAAAAGGAAAATATTATGCGATATTTTTGTAACATTTAATATATTTAAAATTCTAGAGGAACCTAAAACGCATTCTATCCTGTTATTATTATTATTATTTAAGTATTTATTATACATTTTTATTTCATAGGATATATTCTATGTTAATTTAAAAGTTTATTAAACTTAAATTTTAGTAAATTTATTAATTCATTATTTAATAATTAAATAAATACTATATATTTAATTATTTTCTATATAATTTTAGTATAGACACATCTAAACCATAACTGTTAATCAGTAATTTCACTTATTCAGTTTTCGACCCAATTTTATATTTACAAAATGATTATCAATTGGTTGTATAAATATTTTAATAAATATGTCAAATTAAAAAGAATATTTAAAAATTAATCTTATCAACATTAACAAGACACCGATAAGTATACATTGACTAAATATTAATTTCTATCTCTCCTTGAATTTACAAATAATTTTGCTTTTGTGATTTTAATTTTTAAATTTTAGAAAATTTAAATTTTTGTTTCAGTATGAATACTTATTATTTTACTTATATTATTTAATTGAATTTTTTAACCATATCTTAAATAAAGATGTTAGATCCAACATTATAAAATAAAACCAAAATTAAAATTTATTTAATGAGTAAATTTGGAAACAGAGAGAGATAGATGAAAAAAAAATAAAGACAATTAGGAATTAATAAAAGAAATAAAATGAGAGGGAAGTGAAATAAAATTGAGATTATAAATCAAAACGCACCCTAGCAGATCCAAAGAGTGAAGAGAGAGAGAGAGAGAATGGGGAACAGAGGTGTGTCAACGTTGTTACTCCTGTTCTGCTTCTTCTTCTTCTCAATCAATTTGGTTCCTTCTGCTCTCGCTATTTGGCTTACCGTACCCACCAGTGGTACCAAGTGTGTCTCTGAAGAAATCCAACACAACGTCGTCGTTTTGGCCGACTATGTCGTTATACCCAGTGATCACTCCCAGAACCCCACCATCGCCGTCAAGGTACCCTTTTCCCCTTTCATTCCCACACCCTTTTCCGATTTCTTTCCTGGGTCTTTATTCAATTACACGTTACTTTCTTTCCCTGTCAATCTTTATTGCCTCATTTTTCTGCCAATTTGTTATTTGGTTTTCAAGAAAATTGAGGTTCAAGGGAATCTACTTCCTTGATTTGCGTGTCGTGTGCCTGTTCTGAATCTTGATGGGTTTTAGGGGTGGGCTTGTTTTGTCGTGGATTTGCTACAATTGTTCCTTTGGAAAATTATCATGTGTGTTGGTTGGTTATATTGTACGGTGGTCTATGTTGTTGCTGTCTTTGGTGCTTTGAAAGGTAAAGAAATGTTTGGGACACTTCGCAGAGGAACTGCTTGCTTAATTCATTAGTTGGGAGTTCATTTTCATTTCGATTTATGTACGTTAATTTTAGGTGTTATCTTTATGAATTGTTATCCTATTATCTTATGTTTATCATGAAATTTTTTGTGATATTTTACACCATGCGTGTTCATACTCGTCTGTGGTGTTATAATGCTATGAATTTTGAGTACATTGTTTTGTTTTTACACACACATATATCAGTGAATGTAATTTTTGTTGCTTAAAACTTCTTCAAATTCCTTGGAATATTCTTGTGGGAGCCTGAACGTCTAGGTGTTTGCACTGGAAAATACACCAAGCACTCCTAAAGTTCACAAAAACACCCAGTGAGGCTCAATTATGTGTAACGTGACGTGACCCACATTGATCATGCCTACTTAATGAGTCTGTTCTCTAATGGTTACCACCTTTTTTGGAATCTAGAATTCAGAATTTAAGGAGGACGTGGTGGCAATGGAGCCTTGATTACATGTGAAAAGAATCTAGAATCTCGATGTCAGGGTTCAAGACTCACTGGCCCTTTAAGCCCCAAGAGGGATGGTCTTAGACTGTGATGTGATGTGGTGATGACAGCCTCTATTGGGGATTATTCGTGATGGAAATTTCTCACACAGCCAGCTATTCTGGTTTGATTCTTTGCTAGACGACTCAAATGAATAATTTGCTTCTGGAGATCTGGTGGTAATGGAAAGGCGAAAACATCTTAAAATATATGGTTGCATACATTATGGTAATAATATATCCAACATGGTTCATACCTGCTATGTTGAGCGGTTGCCAAGATCAAAGATGACAGCAGAGTTAAGACTTTAATACTGTTTGAAACTGATAATAACT
>Ga0123342_1009963_pt1 | contig 11084 bp, 4 predicted proteins | sample Turbeawhitnodule_FD_89960 | JGI IMG/M metagenome (GOLD analysis project Ga0123342, IMG submission 89960) | Root nodule microbial communities of legume samples collected from Mexico - Turtle bean Mexico white nodule | ecosystem: Host-associated > Plants > Roots > Nodule | place: Mexico: Nepantla... | reverse complement strand
TTTTTGTATATATACACATCTAGTGTTAGAGATATATCTTTGTTTTTTATTTTATATATATATATATATATATATATATATATATATATATATATATATATATATATATACATCAATACAAGCATATCAGTGTAGGTTTAATACACTATTTATATTTGTCTTATAAGTTACTTTGATTTTCAGTTAACTCCTTTTTCACTGTGCATTTCTTCGGATTTTTTTTCACTCTTCTCCTTAGTCCTATAAAAGGACAACTTAATAAATTCTAGTCCTTATTGAATATAGATACAGATAATAAATATAAAAGAAAAATAAATCCTAAAAGATCATCTAGGATACTCTAAATAAAAATAAAGAAAATATCATCAAATATTTCTAACACTTTATATATATATATATATATATATATTTAAATTGAACATAGTTCTGAAGTTACTTGAGATTCAGATGTGTGGATTAGTTACATCTATAAGGGTTTCTGTGGCAACTAATGTCCTTTATAGCTATCAAACTCGTGAACTAAATAATCTAGTATTGCATATGCTATAACCTCTTGCATTTTGTTCAGACGTCGCATCAAGGTTTTGCGTGTTTTAGTTTAATTATTTATAGTTTTTCTCCGTGACAAACCAAATCAAAGGATTTGCATTGTTTTATAGAGTTTTTTTTGTTATATGACCTTCACTTTCTCCTTGTTTATTGGATGATTAGGATGGAGTATTTCTGATGAATCAATTAGGTCTGGTTTAGAGCATACACATCTCCTTGGAAGGAGTCAATTTCTAACATCTGAAGAAGCAGAGGTATTAGGACTTACTGGAGCAACAGTACTACTTGATGGAGGTTGAGTGCTCTGACTTTTCCTTTATTACCATGGTATTAACTGGGGACATGAATTCTGTTTTAAAAAATTAGGCTTCATTTGTTCTGGAAAATTTTCTAGAAATCCTTTGAAATTGAGAAAGTAAAAGTCGTTTAATATGGATAATTCCAGACTGGACGCATCTTTACAATATCATGTGGTTCTGATGGAATCTTTATGTTTTATTACGATTTATTATCTGTTTTGTGGGAAGAGCCGAGTAATTTGGCTTAGTGCCTCAAATACTTGAGAACAAAGTTGTGGTTATATGCTGTAGCTCATACCAAAGAATCTGCCAAAGCTCTGATGAAAACAGTAAAGATGACATTTCCCAAGGCTCCATTGATTTTTGTTGTTGCAATGGCAAGTGACAAAGACCATGTGGGTTTTGCACGAGAGATTCTCTCAGGTAAATTTTTTTAATTTTCTTATTTAATTTAATTAAAATATCATGTTAAATAGAATTTGATAAAGTGGGATCAAAAGAAAGTGAAAGCCAGTTATGAGAAAGTTTATTGATTGAACGAGGGCATTAAATATCAAGTTGGTTTGGTTCCTGCAGACCACTAAATTTGTCTGCTTGTCCGTAATGCCATTTTCACTAAATAATTGAACCCGATAAGCAAGAGGTTTTTGGGCCTATAATTTTCTCTAATGATTTAACCCAATAACCAAGAGGTTTTTTTGGCATATCGTTTCTTTCTATTGCTTCTTATTGATGATGTTTTAATTTGCTTCTGAATGTAGGATTTCGTTCTTCTAAAATAAGCGTTTCATAGATTGAATCAAGATAGTGACAAATTACTTGCATGTATGTATAAAAGTTCATGAAATGATTAAAATTCACTTCATTGGTTCTCCAATTTATGGTTATATTCCTGTACTTTTCTCTTCAATTGTACCCTTCGCCTCACAAAAGAGCTAAATTAAACAAAGGGTACATGTGTTTTAAAGCCTACAATAGCTAGTGTGAAACTACAAGTCTAAATATGCTGCTATGGCATTTTTCAGGTGGACATGTGGAGACTGTCCTTTTGACAGAAGCTGCTATTGCTGGAGGTGTAACTAGAACAACATCAGCATCTTTGTTACGAGATTCTTGGATTAAAGCTTCTGATGAGCTTGGCATTGGGATATTTCATGATGGAATGGCAGAATATAATGAATTAATAGATCAGCCAGTAGGATCTGAAAGCAATTTGGGTGATGGTATGACCATCTTGGCTACTGAGTCATCTTTAAAGAGTTCTTTGAGAACTGCAAATAAGATTCTAACCAGAAGAGGGGAAGAGAAGGGTGTTATTGTCTTCACTGGATCTCTGCATATTGCAGCTTCAGTCTTAGCCTCTCTTTCTGGTTAATGGGTTTTATAGTGAAGCTACTGAAACGGAATTTTCCTGCTATAATAACACAAAAACTAAGATAAGACGGAATCATGGATGCCTTCATATTTAATATTTCCCATCTCAGTTTTCAGCTTCCATTGAATGGTTTATAGTCTTAGTGCTGACAGCTCCTGAAGACTGGAATATTGGGTTACATCATTGATCAAACAGTCCTATATATTAAGCGTTTTTGGTTTCATAGTTTTCATATTTAGATGTGATTTTCTTTCCAATGTAATTTTCTGAACCTTTGGAATGTAAATTTTCATTTGAGAATCAGTGATTTCTGGATTACTCAATTTAGAAGGTAAAGTCAAGTGCTGGAGCTTAATTAGGTCTTATATTACTAAAAAGTTCTTATATTTTATGCTTTAATATCAATTCAAATTATGACACATTAAATTAATTACAATTTGAGAAATAGACTTCTGATAAAATATTTTCATTTTATTGTTTCATTAGTTTTATATACCATTAATTAAAACTCATTAAAGCAAACAACATTTTGAATCTAAATGTACAAAAATTTAAATTAAATTAGTTTGATGCTTTCTCACTATCATTCAATCACAAACATAAGCTTATTTATTTTTATAATAAGTATCTTTGAAAAGTTATAAACAACTAATAATTTAAAATTTGTGCAAAATTATTAAGCTTCTACATTAAAAATAAAAAAATGTCAAATAACATCAGAGGATTGTCTAATTTACCCATGATAGATTTTGATCCAATAATCTCCAAGCATTTTAAAAATAGTAGCAATCACAAATTAGGAAATTCCTAATTGAAAATGACACGTTTCATTATATATTAGAAAGAGGTTACCTAAGTAAACCCATAGTGGTAGCCTATACAATTTTTTTACAATAATTTATTATGAGGTGGTTTAATTCCATTTTTATTTGGGATAAATTAAACTATTCCTAATTGAAAATTGCATTTATTTTATTGAAAAAGAAAAAAATGTCTGAAATTAGAGAGATTATGTAATTTTCCAAATAAAATTGGAATTAAAAATCCCATAACAGATTACTAGTATATGAAATGAAATTGTTCCAATCTTTTTAAATATATGGAAAATTGTACCAATCATATAATACAAGGTTTATTAATCACATTTTTATTTTAGATAAATTAAACAACCTCTAATTAAAAATAATATATTTTCCCAAAAAAGAAAATGATTTAAAATTATCTATGTTCTGACAAAGAAAGTTTCTTCCTGCATCCCTACATTTTTTGAAATATCAAAATTATCTTTTTACAGTTTGGTAATTTCAGAATATGGGTTCTGAAGCAAAAAGTTTCTAGAATAGGGATTCCGTAAAAAGGGTGTTTTTGGAATAGAAAATTCAAAAAATATTACTAGAATATCCATTCTGAAACACATTTTTTATTTATTTATTTCTTGATTAGTAAATTTGAAATTAATAAAATGTGTTTCAAAAAAATATGTTATGAAAATATTTTCAAAAGAACAATCCAGAAGTCTTTCTTAAAAGGGATAAAATTATCTTCTTAAAAAATATGGGTATAGGAAGACATTTATTAGGGTGGCTCTGACAAATTGAAATTTAGTTGGTGTATAAAAGTTACTAACTAATAATGATAAAGTAAGCAAAACAAACCAAAGCCCAACGTTTTGTCTTTCACTAGTCAAATTTAAAAGTGCCAAGTTGCCTCTTCTCTACACACAAATAAATAAATAGATAAAGCAACTATTTTTCCCCTCTAAATTAAATTTTTATTGGTGAAAATATTTGAATCTTTCCATTATTATTTTTTGTTCTTGTCAAATTCATAAATGTATTCTGAAAAAAAAAATCAGAACATAAAATCTAAAAATGCATTTTGAAAAAAAAATTCAACATTCAAAAATGTATTCCGTTTCTAGAATTCAAAAATGTGTTCTGAAAATTCAAACCTGAAATATTTTCAAAAAAAAAGGGTTTTGAAAGTATTTTTTTATCCACGCTATTTTTTTATTTAAGGTTATTTTCGTATTTTTAGTAATAGATTGGATGTAAGTTGGAATTAATACGGTGTAGGAGAATTTGCTGAGAAATTATTGTGTATTTTTAACACATTTTACTATTATTTGCAAACTAGAAAATGAGAGAGATTAGGGTAAATTCTATTTTGTTACTTATCTGTGAGAAGGAAGTTTGAATTTGATTTGAAAGAAAAAATTTCGTATTTAGTGCTTAAATGTCTAAAGGTTGATGTAATTATAGGATTAAGCTTTACAAAATTAGTTTGTTAGTATATTGTATTCAAATACCCATTTGACATTAAGTTACAAAGTTTAAAAATCATTTTGCATGTTTCGAAGTGACTTTATGAGTTTGATCCTTCTATTATCTATCTATATTGACTTTCATGTTCTTATAAATGTTTTTTGAAAATATTTTAAAACTTTTTTAAAATCCAATTTACATATGATGTTCAAATACTCTAATCATAGTGTTTTGAAATAAATTGTGAATGTTTTTTTCAAACTTTGGTTTAAAACATTTTTTCTTATTCAGAAGGATATGAAAGAGGGAAACATAAACCTATAGTAAATGTGGTAATGTAGGCTTATTTTTCCACTCAAACTAAACTATTTGAGTTATTCTTTAAGAAATTTTGAAAAAATTTCATTACATTCAAACTAATTATACAAGTATTATTATCACATTTTTTTATTAAATGAGAACAAAAAGTCACTTCTTGTTTCCCTTTATCACCTTTGAGATAAAGAACACGTATTTTATAACACCAAGTTACCTATGGCTTTCACGAGTATTATAGAGTGTTATTCATAACTAACAATGATAAGTTGCTTGAGATACAAGAAATAAGTCCCTACGTGAGGATATAAAATCTAAGTTGTCACTTTTGTGATGAGATAGTGACATAACAATGAAGGATTTACAAATATAGCACACACTTAGTTATCGTCTTATCATATAGTCTAATATTTAAAGAGAATAGATTCAGCCTTTTGATCACATAACAACAATGCATGTAAATATTTATGTCATTTGTTAGTTTTTTATGCATGGAAAGGTTATTCTACTTCTAGGCAACTCATGACCATATTAATAAAAACTTTCTTAGTTTGCCCAAGCAATGAACATCACAAGCAACAACTTTGAGAGTGTCAAAAGGGTTATATGGGATGTTCTTGAAAGAGTTTGTTGGAATCCTTAAAGTTCGTAAATTATAACTATAACAAGATATAATGATCAAAAAGGAAAAAGCACTCGCTCTAAAGGCTCATAATAAGATATACAAACCTACCAAAGCTTTAATGGCAGATTAATCAACAAATGAACCTTTAGAATATGAGAACTCTAAAGTAGAGGATGAAATATCCTTCATTTCAAGGAAAATCCATAAAATGTGGACAAAAAATAGAGGTTTTAGAGGAAGAAAGTCTCAACCTCATCAAGAAAGAGAGGCAAGGAAAATGTTAGAGAAAAATCCATCATACCCTATTTATTTTGATTAAGTGATATTAAACAACAAAATATAAAGTATAAATATGGTTCGTCTATAAGACACTAGGTTTATAAAAATATAGATCACGTAATATGTAGTGTGTTTCTTCTCATAGATGATACAACATATATGTTATTTTTGCTTCGTTTGATAAGCGAAGTCCTCATCAGACAATATGCATGCACGCAATGTTTTAAGCTAATGTTGTACCTAACTAAAATCTTCTTTATGATTTTACTATTTGTTGCAGAGAATGTTTTCATCTTCACGTCTATTAAGAAGATATCACAAAGCACAAGTCAATATCAAAGATATCTTGAAGGAAGCGATAAAAGTTGTTTTATGCCAACACACATTTTGACATTCCAATGTCAACTGTAGAAAGATTATTTGACTTGTATAGTCTTGTGCTTTACTCCAATTTGGATGAAAGCTCTTTGATTGAGGCTAATAAGTCATGCCAACTATCATAATGTTGCTTAAAAAAGAGATAAACATTTAATATTGGCAATCATTATCGAAAATCTAGACACACAAGTATTAGAAAAGGAAAATTCCTAAAGTTAATAGGAAAGGACCCAAGAAAAGTTGTTTACAAAAAGGAGCTCATAATTTCTGTTGCAAATGTGTTTTATTAGAAGAGTTTAGGTGATATTGGTTGCTAAGTTGGTTACTAAGTTGGTTCCTAAACAATGGATATTGTAACATATGACAAACACAAAGTCTACATTCCTCAACATAACAAAACATGATGGGGGCAAGACACCTTTGAAGGAATAGGCAAAGGCAAGCATGTATAGGTATTATAGGTACGTCTTCCTTATTTCAATTAAAAATGTTTTATATGTTGAATGACTTAAGTATAATCTGCAGAGCATAAGTCCCTTAGGTGATATTGGTTGTATGATTTGTTTGAACAAAGATCAATGTATCATCTCATTGTCTAATGGACAGACTATCTTTACTGTCAGACAACAAAACAATTTATACGAAATTGATCTAATAAATCTTAGTAAGCAGAATCTCACCTGCTTACTTTCTAAAGAAGATGAAATATGGGTATGATATAAAAATCTAGGGCATTTTACCTTGAAATATATTTCAAAGCTCTCTCAGATAAACCTTATCAGTGGATTTCCCAATCTCTATCGAAAAACTCATCTTCTTGGTAAATCATGTTAGAGGGGATAGCAGTTAAAAAAATTGTTTCAAACCTAAAATTGTGTTTTAAATGTTAGACCTCTAGAGCTTTTTGCATATGAATCTATTCAGACTAACTAGAACATTGAGTCTCAGAGGAAAAAAGTGTGGATTGGTCATCATTGATGACTATTCACAATACACATGGGTATTCTTCCTAGCCCACAAGAGTGAGTATTTCAAGGTGTTTTAGGTATTCTACAAAACAGTAAAGGCAAAGCAAGGTTTTTATATCTCTAGCATAAAAAGTGATCATGGTACTAAGTTTGAAATGGAGAATTTCAGTCATTTTGTGAATCAAAATGGTATACAACACAATTTCTTTTCATCGATAACACCTCAACAAAATGGGATTGTGGAAAGAAAGAAATATAAATCTTTAGAAGATGGCTAAAACCATGCTCTATGAGAATTCTTTACCAAAATACTTTTGGACATATGTAGTAAACATTGCATGTTATATACTAATAAGAATATAATGGAAAATACTCCTTATGAACTATGGAAGAAGAAAAGACCCAACATATACTTTCATTCTTTTGGTTATTCTTGTTTTATTTTTAACACCAAGGATCAAATTGGAAAATTGGACTCCAAGGTTCATAAAGGTATATTTCTTGGTTACTCAGACACATCAAATGCTTACAAAGTTTACAACTCTCATACTTTGGTTGTTGAAGAAACCATAAATATTAAAATATGACAATTTTGCCCAAACTAATACGAGACTAATAAGGGTCAAACTGTTGTAAATATCATAGCAAATTAGGCATGCAAAATTACTATAAAGTATGGAAAACCCATCCAAAGGCATGCAATTCCCCACAAAGTAGATTTTGACTCAAAAGAAGAAGAGAAGATGAAGAATTTGAAGAATATTGCAAAAAAAGGGGAAAACAACAAATAAATAGATGGATTAAAAATGACCAATCCGAACAATGCATTAAAAAGGATAAGCGGATTGTCTACATAGAACAAGCATCAAAAACTTTCAAAACATTGAGTGCTAAAGGCATGCCCTGAGTGGATTGAGTCCATATGGATCAAGATTTACAAAGTTTCGAAGGTTGAGAGAATTCTAATGGGTTGAGAAAAAAGAACCATTCACAATGAAGAAAGATCACATTCGCTTAGAAAAGGCTTGGAGCTAATCTGAACTAAAGAAGAGAGGTTTAAGATTTGCTTAGGCTTGGCTTGAAGTCAATCCTAAGCGTAAGAAGACTTCATGATAAAGAAAGGATTTCGATGGCCATGGCTTCAAGAAAATCCTTGCAAAACCTATAACATTTGAAACTGATGAAGCCCAAAAAGGAGTTTAAAACCAAAAGGTTCTTCATAATGAAGAAAACCAATCTGCTTAGTGAATTGGCTCTACGTTGAGTGGAAGTTGAATCTGCTTAAGCTCCTCACTAAACTCTATTACAAAGGTCCTGAAACTTCATAAAAGGGCTTAGAGCAGCGAAACTGAAATAAAGGCAAAACACAAATACGTCAAGTTATAAAGACCAATGCCTAGAGGTTGAAATATAGACAAATCTTAAGGTGGAAGATTTGAGCCTAAGTTGGCTAACAACATTCATGGATCCATGTTTGTTGTTCTTAGAGTCTCATTCTTGTGCTTCACTATAAGATTTACCATGAGTTGCTAAACTTATCCTCTTGGGATTGGAAATCAATGTGATATTTCTTGAGTTATTATGATGCAAGGAATTGATCATGACAGCTTATGGTTCTAGATAACCTTGATGCAAGGAATTGACTTGATTTAGTCATAAGGAACAATGAACTTGGATAACCATATCATTTATAAGTAACATTAACAAAAGATATTCACAAAGCTATTTCAATCCCAACATTTGTGATGTATTGTTATCCTTCCACTTTATTATTTTGTCAAAGTTTTAACCTAGTTAAATATTATATTAGGATTATTATACATATTTACAAAAATATATGTAACACACTTTTATCGATTTCTCACTTCACTTTGAAAGATATTTATAAGTTGGTAAACTTTAATTCCATGTGGATATGACAACCTTTAATTGTACTATAATGGACTTTGTTCGCTTGCCAAGAAAAGGGTTTTAAATCCGCCCTCATCAAGTCTTTCTAGTGCCATTGTTGGGCAGCTAATTGATTTACCAGTAGGTATATTTTTCAATTTGAAGAAGTACATATTGTAATATTTGTGAATAACTAATTTTCTAACTAGAGATCTAACTTTAACTATTTAGATTAGTCTACCTTCCTTTGACACTTTAACCATTTTCATTTTTATTTCTATTTTCTTTTGTTTGATTCTTATCTCCTTGTGAAAGATAATACTTTTATGCTAAAAAGAGGCAAGACCTCTTTAGAAGATTAGTTATTTGAGCATGATATTGAAAAGCTTCTAAAAAAGAAGAAAGCTCAAACAAAACCCATGAGATCAAGAAAAAAGACCAGAAGAAATAATGAAGTGGGAGGATTGTAATTCTTCAAAGAAGAACCTTAGGAGACTATGATGTGTAACAAGGACCACGATACTTTTCAAGCATATTTATGCCTACTGCAACGAAATTGTTGGAAATGAAACTAGCATTATTGAGCTTAATAAGTATTCATCAATTCATAGGAATTGATTATGAGGATCCTTGCACTCATTCGTCCACTTTTTATGAATTAGTTGGAACCATAGGATTTGAAGAAGCAAACTTAGAATCATTCTACCTAAGATTATTTCCTTTCTCACTAGTTGGCAAGGCAAAAGAGTGGCTTAAATCCTACCCTAACCACAACTAAAACAATTGTAATGATATTAAATAAAAATTCTTAATCATGTTTTTTCACTCTCTCGCTTTATAAAAGTTAAATCTGACATTTCCAAATTCAAGCAATGACCAAATGAGCCCTTATGTGAAGCCTAGGAGCGCTTCAAAATGCTACTAAGAAGATGTCATAACCACTTATTTGAAGACATAACCCAGCTAAGTATCTTTCATAATAATTTAAGGCCTAAGACTAAAATGATATTAGATGCACTCCCTTTTAATTTGTGAAGAAAATAACAATAGACAATGAATTAAATCAACATGTTTTCTTTTGGATTCGACCTAGGTTGGTTATATATAACATTAGGGGGAATCTTAGTTTTTGTTTAAAAACTAAATGCGACTAGACAATTATCAGGGATCTTTTTCTAATGTATGTCATTCATAATAGAATTAAGGTTAACTAGATCTATGTGATTGAATATCACATGTTAAACTCTATATGTTTGCCAAACTACCAATTTCTTTATGGTGTCATTTTTTCCAAGATTTTGCATCACTTTGGAGTTAGTGTAGATGGGAAACTTTCATAAGTGATCAAAAGTACAAATGAAATTACTAGTACTACACTTCATTAAATGGGGTTTATAAAGGTTGATAATGAATGGACTACAAAGGATGATGATAAAGAAGTTGTTCCTACTCACAACACTACAATTGAAGTTGAAGCAAGCAACACCGACGAGGATTTCCTATTGTTAAGTATATTATTCCTATTTCCTAGTTTGATTAGTTGTTGTTGGCTCGCATGGATATAATGGTTTTTAATCAAAGTTCCTATCATGAATGTTGTGTAGTAAGGTTTCAACATTTGGACAAGCAATTTGAAAGGATTCTTGACCAACTTTCTAAGCATCATTTTGATAGGGGAAATTAGACATATATGATTGCATCAATTAGTCTCTGCTTGCACTTCTTAATCTTTTTGTTTGTTTGTTTTTTTTTGCTTTTGTTGTCCTTTTATCTTGTCATTTTTGCACTGGAACACTTTTTATGTGATTGTTATGGTTCACTTGTTCATTTCATGTATCTACCCAATGTGATGAAGTAAAAGGGGGAGAAAAATAATGTGTTGGTAATGTAGTGGTCTTGAATATTGTTATACTAATTTTGGTGTGGAATCATTTGTTTCGTGCAGGGATCTATCTCAAATCAACACACTTGTGCTTGATCAGATGTTTCTTTCATCAAATAGGGTGAGTTTGTTGAAGCTATTGTTAGAATATATGGCCTTAAACGAGAGGGGGGGGGGGGGGATTTGTTTAAGGGGGGGTTTGGAGATTTTTTTAGGTTTTAAAAAAATTTTTTTTTGTATTCAAGAACAGAAATAAGTTT
>Ga0123342_1009962_pt1 | contig 11088 bp, 9 predicted proteins | sample Turbeawhitnodule_FD_89960 | JGI IMG/M metagenome (GOLD analysis project Ga0123342, IMG submission 89960) | Root nodule microbial communities of legume samples collected from Mexico - Turtle bean Mexico white nodule | ecosystem: Host-associated > Plants > Roots > Nodule | place: Mexico: Nepantla... | reverse complement strand
TGCTCCTGCTCCTGCTCCTGCTCCGGCTGCGGTCGAAGCACGTACGGAAACGCCGCGCGTTCAGCCATCGGTCCCGGTTGCGCGCCGGCCTGATGCTGCGCCAGCCGCGGCTCCGGCAAGGCCTTCTCCGGCCGGCGCCCCTGCACCGGCCGCCGCTCGTGGTCGTCGCGAAAGCGAAGATGATGACCGCGGTGCACCACGTAGTGCACCGGCTCGTGGCCGCGTCGTTCGTCCCGAACCGGCCAAGCCCGTAACGACCCGTCCGAAGACCGACGAGGAGCGTCGTCGCGGCAAGCTGACGATCAGCACCGCGGGTGTTGACGATGACGGCAGCGCACGCGGCCGTTCGCTCTCGGCCATGCGCCGCCGCCAGGAAAAATTCCGCCGCAGCCAGATGCAGGAAACCCGCGAAAAGGTTGTTCGCGAAGTCATCCTGCCGGAGACCATCACCATTCAGGAACTGTCGCAGCGCATGTCCGAACGTGCCGTCGACGTCATCAAGTACCTGATGAAGGAAGGCCAGATGATGAAGCCGGGCGACGTCATCGACGCCGACCTTGCTGAACTCATTGCCGGCGAATTCGGCCACACCGTCAAGCGCGTCTCCGAATCCGACGTCGAACTCGGCATCTTCAATGTTGCCGACCAGGAAGGCGATCGCGTTTCGCGTCCGCCGGTCGTCACCATCATGGGCCACGTCGACCACGGCAAGACCTCGCTGCTCGACGCTATCCGTCATGCCAACGTGGTTGCCGGCGAAGCCGGTGGTATTACGCAGCATATCGGCGCCTATCAGGTCGAACAGAACGGTCAGAAGATCACCTTCATCGACACCCCCGGCCACGCCGCCTTCACGGCAATGCGTGCCCGCGGTGCGCAGGCGACCGACATTGCGATCCTGGTCGTTGCAGCTGACGACAGTGTCATGCCGCAGACGATTGAATCTATCAACCACGCCAAGGCGGCCGGTGTTCCGATCATCGTGGCGATCAACAAGGTCGACAAGCCGAGCGCCGATCCGCAGAAGGTGCGTACGCAGCTCCTACAGCACGAAGTCTTCGTGGAATCGATGGGCGGTGAAGTTCTCGATGTCGAAGTTTCGGCCAAGACGGGCTTGAACCTCGACAAGCTGCTGGAAGCCATCCTGCTGCAGTCCGAAATCCTCGATCTCAAGGCCAATCCGAACCGCACGGCGGAAGGTACGGTCATCGAAGCCCAGCTCGACCGCGGCCGCGGTTCGGTCGCCACGGTTCTTGTCCAGAACGGTACGCTGAAGCCCGGCCAGATCATCGTCGCTGGCGATGTCTGGGGCCGTGTTCGCGCGCTCGTCACCGACAAGGGCGAACACGTCAAGGAAGCCCCGCCGGCCATGCCGGTCGAGGTGCTCGGCCTTTCCGGTACGCCGCAGGCCGGCGACAAGTTCGCCGTCGTCGAAAACGAAGGCCGCGCCCGCGAGATCTCGGAATACCGCCAACGTCTCGCCCGCGACAAGGCCGCAGCCCGCCATTCGGGCCAGCGTGGCTCGCTGGAACAGATGATGACGCAGCTGCAGTCCGCCGGCGTCAAAGAGTTCCCGCTGGTCATCAAGGGCGACGTGCAGGGTTCGATCGAAGCGATCGCCGGTGCTCTCGAAAAGCTGGGCACGGACGAAGTTCGCGCCCGCATCGTTCACTCCGCCGTCGGCGGGGTCACGGAATCGGATATCTCGCTTGCCGAGGCATCAGGCGCCGCGATCATCGGCTTCAACGTCCGCGCAAACGTGCAGGCTCGCACGCTGGCAGAGCGCCAGGGCATCGAAATCCGCTACTACAACATCATCTACGACCTCGTTGATGACGTGAAGGCGGCGATGTCGGGTCTGCTTTCGCCGGAGCGCCGCGAAACCTTCCTCGGCAATGCCGAGATCCTCGAGGTGTTCAACATCACGAAGGTCGGCAAGGTCGCGGGTTGCCGCGTTACCGAAGGCAAGGTCGAGCGTGGCGTCGGCGTCCGCCTTATCCGCGACAACGTCGTCATCCACGAAGGCAAGCTCAAGACGCTCAAGCGCTTCAAGGACGAAGTCTCGGAAGTGCATTCCGGCCAGGAATGCGGTATGGCTTTCGAGAACTACGAAGACATCCGCGCCGGTGACACGATCGAGTGCTTCCGCGTCGAGCACATCACCCGTACGCTCTGATCGTGTGATACTGGAAATTTGGACGGGCGCCGGATCATGTGAGGCCGGCGCCCGAACCTTTTGAGGCAAAGAAAAATGGCAACAAGACCAACAACCTCCGCACCTTCGCAGCGCATGCTGCGCGTTGGCGAGCAGGTTCGCGCCGCTATCACGCAGGTTCTGCAGCGCGGCGAAGTGCGCGATGACGTGATCGAAAAGACCGTCATTTCAATCTCGGAAGTCCGCATGTCGCCCGACCTGAAGATCGCGACGGCCTATGTGACGCCGCTCGGCGTGACGGATCATGATGCGGTTATTGGTGCGCTGAACCGCAATGCGAAGTTCATCCGCGGCCGTCTCGGCCCGCAGCTGCGGCAGATGAAATACATGCCGGAAGTTCGCTTCCGTGACGATACGAGCTTCGACAATTACAAGAAGATCGACGAGTTGTTGCGCTCGCCAGAGGTGAGCCGCGACCTCGATCACGATACTGAAGACGAATAGTAGAAGAGACTGATGTCCAAACCACGTAAACCGAAAGGCCGCCCGGTCTCGGGTTGGCTGATCCTTGATAAGCCGGTCGATTTCGGCTCCACTGAAGCCGTTTCCAAGATCAAGTGGCTGTTCAAGGCGCAGAAGTGCGGTCACGCCGGTACGCTCGATCCGCTGGCCTCGGGCATGCTGCCGATCGCCCTTGGCGATGCGACGAAGACTGTTCCCTACGTGATGGACGGTCGCAAGATCTATGAGTTCACCGTGACCTGGGGCGAGGAGCGCGCAACCGACGATCTCGAGGGCGATGTGACGGAGAGTTCCGACAAGCGCCCGAGCGAACAGCAGATCCGCGACCTCCTGCCCAAGTATACCGGCGTCATCAGCCAGGTTCCGCCGCAGTTTTCTGCCATTAAGATTGCCGGCGAGCGTGCCTACGATCTGGCGCGCGATGGTGAAGCCGTGGAGATCCCCTCCCGCGAGGTCGAGATTTTCCGTCTGACGCTGTTGTCCTGCCAGGATGCCAATACCGCGCATTTCGAAGTCGAATGCGGCAAGGGTACCTATGTACGCGCGCTGGCGCGCGATTTTGGTCGTAAACTCGGCTGTTATGGCCATATATCAGGTCTGCGCCGCAGCTTCGTTGCGCCCTTTGCCGAAGAGACGATGGTACCGCTCGCCGATCTCGTCGCGCTTGAGGCGATCGAAGACACGGATGAGCGGCTTGCTGCCCTGGATGCTCTGCTGATCGATACCAGCGAAGCGCTTTCCTCGCTGCCGCATCTCGTTGTCAATGACGACCAAGCGCATCGGTTGAAGATGGGTAATCCGATCCTCGTGCGTGGTCGCGACGCGCCGGTTGCCGAAAGCGAAGCTTACGCCACGTCCCGTGGCAAGCTGATCGCGATCGGCGAGATCGGCCAGGGCGAGTTCCGTCCGAAGCGCGTCTTCGGCTGAGATTCGATAAACCTCCGGTTTCGGCCCGCTGCAAGCGGGCCAAACCACAGATAGCAATTGTCAACTTTTGCCATTGGGATATGTTTCCCTGATCTGGGCCAAGGGTCCTTCAGATCAGGGAGACAGTCATGCGCAGACTTGCAGCCGGCATCCTGATGTTCTTCGCGGCGGTTTTGATGGCCGCCAACGTTTACTCTGCGGAGCGCTGGGCGACGTTGCCAGCCTTTCCACCAATGCCCACTGCAAAGACGAGTGGCATGGCCCCCGCCAACGACATCAAGATGTATTATGCCGAATACGGCGAGGGTGATCCGATCCTGTTCATTCACGGCGGGCTCGGTAGCGCCGATGTCTGGGGCTATCAGGTGGCTGAGTTTGCGAAGGATCATCGCGTGATCGTGGCCGATAGCCGCGGACACGGTCGTTCGACGCGCAATGGGCAGCCGTTCGGCTATGATCTGATGACCTCAGATTATGTCGCTTTGCTCGAATACCTGAAGCTCGACAAGGTGACACTGGTCGGATGGTCGGATGGCGGCATCATTGGCATCGATATGGCGATGAAGAATCCGGAGAAGTTGACGCGCGTGATTGCGCAGGCTGCGAATGTGACGACCGATGGCGTGAAGCCTGACGTTATGACCAACAAGACCTTCAGCGACTACATCAATACGGCCGGCGAGGCTTACAAGAAGCTCTCGCCGACGCCGAACGATTACGATGCTTTCGTCACCCAGATCTCGGCGATGTGGGCGAGCCAGCCGTCGTGGACTGCCGATGACCTCGGCAAGATCAAAGTACCCGTCACTCTGGCGATTGGGGATCATGACGAGGCCGTCAAGCTTGACCATACCGAGGTGATGGCCAAACAGATTCCAGGGTCGAATCTGGTCATCCTCAAAGACGCGAGCCACTTCGCCATGCTGCAGGATCCCGAGGGGTACAACGCAATGATACGTGAGGCGATGGCCGGCCGGTGACGAATCGGCCATCTGCGGCATGCCTCTTTCCATTGCAGCGCATTTGGTTTATACGCAGCGCCAGCAATCGAGCTCTGCCCGGATGCATTCGCGGCCGAAGCTGGACGACATCCCGGCTTTTGGCGACCTAATCTCCTCTCATAGAAAGGAACATCCGATGTCGATTACTGCTGAGCGCAAGACGGCTCTCATCAAGGAATACGCAACGTTCGAAGGCGACACCGGTTCTCCGGAAGTTCAGGTTGCCATCCTGACCGAGCGTATCAACAACCTCACGGAACACTTCAAGGGTCACAAGAAGGATAACCATTCCCGCCGTGGCCTGCTGACGATGGTTTCGAGCCGCCGCTCGCTTCTTGACTATCTCAAGAAGAAGAACGAAGGCCGCTACACCAAGCTGATCGGCAGCCTGGGTATCCGCCGCTAAGGCTTCTCGGCGGGCGCTCCTCTTTCGGACGCCCGCCGGATTTTTTCGGGGAGACTTCCCTATCCCGCCACGCGTGGCGGACTGCCCGGCAGACCCGGATGGGCCGGTTCTGCCAAACCAACCGTTGACCTGTCATGGGGCAGGATTGCCGGATGCTTTTGGCCAGAGCTTCACAAGCTTTGGCCCGGTCTCTTCGGAGATCGATGATGCAAAGCCTCCCGTTGTCTTGCCCATGATGCGTCACACCGATTGCAGTTGACCGTGCGCCGTGCCTTGGAAGGCGACGTGCATGTTCCTGCATTGAAGGACAAGACATATGTTCGATACTCATAGTGTGGAAATCGAGTGGGCAGGCCGCCCGCTGAAGCTCGAAACCGGCAAGATCGCCCGCCAGGCTGATGGCGCCGTTCTCGCGACCTACGGCGAAACCGTGGTTCTCGCCACCGTTGTCTCCGCCAAGGCGCCGAAGCCGGGCCAGGACTTCTTCCCGCTGACCGTCAACTACCAGGAAAAGACCTACGCAGCCGGCAAGATCCCCGGCGGCTATTTCAAGCGCGAAGGCCGTCCGAGCGAAAACGAAACCCTCGTTTCCCGCCTGATCGACCGCCCGATCCGCCCGCTCTTCCCGGAAGGCTACAAGAACGACACGCAGGTCGTCGTCACCGTCATCCAGCATGACCTGGAAAACAACCCGGACATCCTGTCGATGGTTGCTGCCTCGGCAGCTTTGACACTCTCCGGAGTCCCCTTCATGGGCCCGGTCGGCGGCGCTCGCGTCGGCTACATCAACGGTGAATATGTCCTCAACCCGCATCTCGACGAGATGGACGAGTCGATCCTCGACCTCGTCGTTGCTGGCACGCACGATGCTGTTCTGATGGTTGAATCCGAAGCCAAGGAACTCAACGAAGAAATCATGCTCGGCGCCGTCATGTTCGGTCACCGCGGCTTCCAGCCGGTTCTCGAGGCGATCATCAAGCTCGCCGAAGTGGCCGCCAAGGAGCCGCGCGACTTCCAGCCGGAAGACTATTCCGAACTCGAAGGTGAAATGCTGAAGCATTTCGAAGCCGAGCTTCGCACCGCCTACAAGAACACGCAGAAGGCTGAGCGCTACGCTGCCGTCGACGCCGTCAAGGCGAAGGTCAAGGCGTACTTCCTGCCGGAAGAAGGCGAAGCCAAGTACACGGCCGAAGAAGTCGGCGCGATCTTCAAGCACCTGCAGGCAAAGATCGTTCGTTGGAACATCCTCGACACCAAGAGCCGCATCGACGGTCGCGATCTCGAAACCGTTCGCCCGATCGTCTCCGAAGTCGGCCTCCTGCCGCGCACGCACGGCTCGGCGCTCTTTACGCGCGGTGAAACACAGGCGATCGTCGTTGCGACGCTTGGCACCGGCGAAGACGAGCAGTATGTCGACTCGCTCACGGGCATGTACAAGGAGCGCTTCCTGCTCCATTACAACTTCCCTCCCTACTCGGTTGGCGAAACCGGCCGCATGGGCTCCCCGGGCCGCCGCGAAATCGGCCACGGTAAGCTCGCATGGCGCGCTATCCGTCCGATGCTGCCGACTGCTGAGCAATTCCCCTACACGCTGCGCGTCGTTTCCGAGATCACCGAGTCGAACGGCTCGTCCTCGATGGCAACCGTCTGCGGCACCTCGCTTGCTCTGATGGACGCCGGCGTTCCGCTCGCTAAGCCGGTTGCCGGTATTGCCATGGGCCTGATCCTCGAAGGCGACCGCTTTGCGGTCCTCTCCGACATCCTCGGTGACGAAGACCACCTCGGCGACATGGACTTCAAGGTCGCTGGTACGGCCGACGGCATCACTTCGCTGCAGATGGACATCAAGATCGCCGGCATCACCGAAGAGATCATGAAGGTCGCTCTCGGCCAAGCCCAGGGCGGTCGCACCCACATCCTCGGCGAAATGGCAAAGGCCATCACCGAGAGCCGCGGCCAGCTCGGCGAATTCGCTCCGCGCATCGAAGTCATGAACATCCCGGTCGACAAGATCCGTGAAGTCATCGGCTCCGGCGGCAAGGTCATCCGCGAAATCGTTGAAAAGACGGGCGCAAAGATCAACATTGAAGACGACGGCACGGTCAAGATCGCCTCTTCTTCCGGCAAGGAAATCGAAGCGGCCCGCAAGTGGATCCACTCGATCGTTGCAGAACCGGAAGTCGGCCAGATCTACGAAGGCACGGTCGTCAAGACCGCCGACTTCGGCGCGTTCGTCAACTTCTTCGGCGCCCGCGACGGCCTCGTCCACATCTCGCAGCTTGCTTCCGAGCGTGTTGCCAAGACGCAGGACGTCGTCAAGGAAGGCCAGAAGGTCTGGGTCAAGCTTCTCGGCTTCGACGAGCGGGGCAAGGTCCGCCTGTCGATGAAGGTTGTCGATCAGGCGACCGGCCAGGAAATCCCTGCCGACAAGAAGAAGGAAGAAGCTGCAGCCGAGTAAGCTGCGCCTTCCCAAGACGTCATGGGCGCGGGGTAATTTCCGCGCCCTTTTTGTATTCGAGGACGAGATAGATCCATGAGCAGCGAGACGCTGAAGACACTGTTCCACCCCTTTGTAAGCGGTACCGTCGAGGCGCCTGGCGAGGGCGAGCACGTGCTTTTCCTCGGTGCCGAGGCGGGCTTCGCGCTGCCGGAGGCCTTTGCCGCCTCGCTGAGCGCCGTACAGGGCCTCCGGCCACTTTACCGGCAGTTGCTCGCCCAGCGCATCGAAACCGCACCTGAGATCGAAGGCGAGGGCTACGACGCCGTTCTAGTGCTGTGCAACAAGCATAAGGGCGAGAACGAGGCGAATATCGCGGCTGCCCTTCAGCGTGTTAAGGTCGACGGCCTCATCGTGATTGCCGGCGGCAAGGAGGATGGCATCCAGTCGCTGCGCAAGCGGATGGAAAGCCTCGGCCTCGAGATCGAGCATATGCCGAAGTATCACGGCGTCGCACTGTGGTTCGCGCGGCCGGCCGATATCAGTGAGATCGTCGGCAAGTTCGCCAAACCGCCGGTTCGTGTCGACGGTCGCTTCGTGGCCGCGGCGGGCATGTTCTCGCACGACCGCATCGATGACGGATCCGAGCTGCTCGCCTCGCGCCTGCCTTCTGATTTCACCGGCGATGTCGCTGATTTCGGCGCCGGTTGGGGTTATCTCTCGGTCGAACTGGCGCAGCGCTCGCCCGGTGTCAGCCGTCTCGACCTCTACGAAGCCAATCACGCCGCTCTGGAGGCCGCCAAGGCAAATCTGGCGGAGAACTGCCCCGATGTGCCTGCACGCTTCTTCTGGCTTGATCTGGCGGGCGAACCGATCAAGGACAAGTACGACCTCATCATCATGAACCCACCCTTCCATGAGGGCCATGCGGCGGAGCCGTCGCTCGGTCAGGCGATGATAAAGACGGCTGCATCTGCACTGCGCGGCGGCGGGCGCCTGCTGCTGGTTGCCAATCGTGGCTTGCCCTATGAGCCCGTGCTGGCTGCGAACTTTAAGGAAAGCGGCGAGACGTGCCGCAATGCCCGCTTCAAGGTGCTTTGGGCGAAGAAGTAAGCTGTCCGCATAGCCAGCCTTGGGAGATCTGCCAGACTTGCTGCAGATGGAGAGACAACGGGGGAAGAGGCATGGAGACGGAAGCCAACAAGACGCTCGTGAGGGCGTATGTTGAGGCATTCAATCGCTTCGACATGGCGGCATTGCGAGAGCTGTTTGCCGCCGATGCGCGGGTTTACGGTGTCTTGGGATATGGAGGCCTGGATGACGTCGAACCCATCTGGCGTGAGCTCCACGAGGGTATGAATATAGACCTCGAGATCCTCGATATCGCCGCCGAGGGAAGGAATGTCGTGGTCCGCTTTAGGGAAAGCGGGCGCTATTCCGGGTTCTTTCGTGGTCTCGTTGGTCATGATCCGACCGGCAAAAGCTACGAGGTCACTGCAATGGAATGGTTCGTCGTCGAAAACGGAAAGATTACGACCCGCTGGGGTGCCCGGGATTCGGCGGCTATCTTGCGGCAGGTCACGCATCCCTAGAGGATGGGTTTTGAAAAAAGCCGGGCTCGTCTTTAAGCCCGGCTTTCCGTCTTTATTCCACGTCTGCCCTGCGCAGCGCGTCGAGCGTCGGCATCGAGGTGATGTTGAACCCGGCATCGACGAAATGGATTTCGCCGGTCACACCAGCGGAAAGGTCGGACAGCAGGTAGAGAGCGGAATTGCCGACCTGATCAATCGTCACCGTCTTGCGCAGCGGCGAGTTGCGCTGGTTCCACGAAAGGATCGCGCGCGCATCGGAAATGCCGGCGCCGGCGAGCGTCCGGATCGGGCCGGCGGAGATCGCGTTGACACGGATGCCGCTCGGGCCGTAGTCCGCAGCCAGATAGCGTACCGACGCCTCGAGAGCGGCCTTCGCAACGCCCATGACATTGTAATTCGGGATGACGCGCGTCGAGCCGTTGTAGGTCAGCGTCAACATAGAACCGCCGTCATTCATCAGCGGTGCGCAGCGCTTGGCGATTTCCGTGAAGGAGAAACAGGATATCACCATCGTGCGGCTGAAGTTGTCGCGCGTCGTGTCCGCGTAAAGTCCCTTCAACTCGTTTTTGTCGGAGAAACCGATGGCATGAACGATGAAATCGAGGCTGCCCCAGCGCTCCTTGATGGCATCCACGGTGGCATCGACAGAGGCGATGTCCTCGACGTCGCAAGGCAGAACGAATTCGGATCCGACTTCAGCGGCCAGCGGCTTGACCCGCTTGCCGAGAGCGTCACCTTGATAAGTGAAGGCGAGTTCGGCGCCCTGCGCTGCCAGAGCCTTCGAAATTCCCCACGCGATGGAATGGTTGTTCGCGACGCCCATGATGAGGCCGCGCTTACCCTGCATAATTCCCGTCATACTATTATCCGTTGTAGCGCTGGAAGACGAGCGTGGCGTTAGTGCCGCCAAAGCCGAAAGAGTTGGAAAGGGCGATGTCGATCTTGGCATCGTCGATGCGCTTGCGAACAATCGGAACGCCGTCGAATTCCGGGTCGAGCTCGGTGATATGCGCGCTTTCGCCGATAAAGCCGGCCTGCATCATCAGCAAGGAGTAGATCGATTCCTGCACGCCCGCTGCGCCCAGCGAGTGGCCCGTCAGCGACTTGGTCGACTGAATGTGCGGAATCTTGTCGCCGAAGACTTCGCGGATCGCGCCGATCTCCTTGCTGTCACCAACAGGGGTCGAGGTGCCGTGCGTGTTGATATAGTCGACATCGCCCTTAACGGTCGCGAGCGCCTGGCGCATGCAGCGGATCGCGCCTTCACCCGACGGAGCGACCATATCGTAGCCGTCGGAGGTCGCGCCGTAGCCGACGATTTCGGCGTAGATCTTCGCCCCACGCGCCTTGGCACGCTCTAGCTCTTCCAGGACGAGGACGCCCGCGCCGCCGGCAATGACAAAGCCGTCGCGGCTCACATCATAGGCGCGCGAAGCCGTATCAGGCTTGTCGTTGTACTTGGAAGACATGGCGCCCATGGCGTCGAAGAGATTCGACATCGTCCAGTCGAGGTCTTCGTGGCCGCCGGCGAACATGACGTCCTGCTTGCCCCACTGGATCATTTCCGCGGCGTTGCCGATGCAGTGCGCCGAGGTCGAGCAGGCCGACGAGATCGAGTAGTTGACGCCATGGATCTTGAACCAAGTGGCAAGCGTCGCCGATGCTGTCGAGGACATCGCCTTCGGCACGGCAAACGGACCGATGCGCTTCGGGCTGTTGTTTTTGATGGTGATGTCGGCCGCTTCGATCAGCGTGCGCGTCGACGGGCCGCCGGAGCCCATGATGATGCCGGTGCGTTCGTTGTTGCTGATATCGCCTTCTTCCAGACCGGAATCCGCGATCGCCTGCTTCATGGCGACATGGTTCCAGGCGCCGCCCTGCGACAGGAAGCGCATGGCGCGGCGATCGACCAGATCGGTCGGATCCAGCGTCGGGCGACCCCATACCTGGCATTTGAAGCCGTGTTCAGCAAAATCGTTGGAGAAGGAAATGCCGGACTTGGCATCGCGCAGCGAGGCAGTGACCTCGGCGGCATCATTGCCGATCGA
>Ga0123342_1009960_pt1 | contig 11089 bp, 9 predicted proteins | sample Turbeawhitnodule_FD_89960 | JGI IMG/M metagenome (GOLD analysis project Ga0123342, IMG submission 89960) | Root nodule microbial communities of legume samples collected from Mexico - Turtle bean Mexico white nodule | ecosystem: Host-associated > Plants > Roots > Nodule | place: Mexico: Nepantla... | reverse complement strand
CTCAAGAAGAAAGTAATCACGAACAAGATGAAGAGGATCATGCAGTACTAATGGCAGCCACATCAAATGAAACTCCAAACAATCAGACTTGGTATTTGGATACAGGTTGCACAAATCACATGTATGGTAAGAAGGAGTTGTTTGCAGATTTGGATGACTCATTTCGCACAAAAGTGAAATTCGGTGATGGCAAGTTCGTTCCGGTGACTGAAAAAGGGCGAATTCTTATCACATTGAAGAATGGTGATCACAGGTACATCTATGATGTTTTCTATGTACCTGATATGAAAAGTAATTTGTTAAGTATGGGGCAGCTGGTCGAGAAGGGTTATGTGATGCACATAGTTGAAAATAAATTATCAATTTTTGATAAAAAAAAAAGGTAGTTTGATTCTTAAATCCTTTTTATCAAAAAACCGCATGTTCCCAGTAGATATTCATATGGGTGATTTCAAGTGCTTGAATGCAATAGTGAATAATGAATCGTGGTTATGGCATTTACACTTTGGGCACTTAAATTTTCAGAGTTTGGAAAATCTTTCCAAAAGAAATTTAGTGAATGGTTTACCCCATATTCATCACCCTGATCAATTGTGTGAGGCTTGCCTTTTTGGAAAGAATCACAGGATACCATTTGTTAAGGAGCCTTGGCGTGCAAAATTTCCTTTGGAGCTTGTTCATACAAATGTTTGTGGCCTGATAAATATATCATCAGTTGGAGGTAATAAGTATTTTTTAACCTTTATTGATGTTTTTTCAATGAAAACTTGGATTTATGTATTGAAAAGCAAGGATGAGGTATTCCACTGCTTTAAAATATTTAAAGCATTTGTTGAAAGAGAGAGTGACAGACAAATTAAGATGGTGCATAGTGATGGAGGAGGTGAGTACAAGTCTAATGAATTCAAGAGGCACTGTGAAGAACTTGGGTTACAACATAACATAATTTGCCCCTACACACCTCAACACAACGGAGTTGCTGAGAGAAAGAATAGAACAATCATGGACATGGCGAGGAGCATGCTTAGAGCAAAAGGTATGCCAAATTATTTTTGGACTGAGGCCGTAACATGTGCGGTATATTTGATAAACAGATCACCCACTCGAAGTGTTCCTAACACAACTCCGATTGAGGCATGGAGTGAATTCAAACCCAATGTGCAACACTTGAAGGTATTTGAGTCAATTACTTATGCTCATGTCCCCAAGGCAGCAAGATCGAAGTCGGATGATAAGGCAGTGAAGAACATTTTCATTGGATATAAGCATGGGGGATACAAATTGTACAATCCAATGACAAAGAATGTGATTGTTAGTCGTGATGTTACATTTGTCGAAGATGAGGAATGGCAATGAAATGGAAGATGATATGGAAGATGAAGTCACTCTTGAAGCACTTGCAGTTCAACCTGAAGCTGCAGTTCAACCTAAAGTTGTAATTCAACCTGAAGTTGCAACTCCAATTGCAACTGTGATGGAGCGACCAAGAAGGCAACAGCGACAACCTGTACATCTTCAAGATTGCGAAGTAAATCTTGATGATGAAGTTGATGACAATGGAAATTTGGTTCGCTTTGCTTTTCTTGCAGAATCAGAACCTGTGAGACTTGCCGATGCCATTCAACACCCCAAATGGAAAAAGGATATGAATGAAGAATTGATGGCGATTGAGGAAAAACAATATCATAACTCAAATTGGGAAGGTTGTTCCAAATCAGAATTAAAGGAGGATGTTGGTTATTCAGATTTTATTATTATTAATTCTGATTTCATTACCCTTAAACTATTTTACCGTTATATTGCATTAATGGCTAGTTTACAAGCTTGTTAGTATTCCTATTTTATAGGTTCCAGTAATTGTAATCTTATTATATATATGATTGAGTAAATCAAAATGAATAACAATTTTGTGCAATTACGTTCAATCAGTTGCTATAACCTTTTGTCTTCTCTTATTTCCTTCCATTAGTTCCTACAACAATAAGACATTTCATTAGTCATATTTAGAATTATGTAAACTCTAATGTAGCAAGTTTTACTTACCAATTAATAAAATGAGCCATATAAATCCTCTTCCTAAATGCCTCAATCTATCTTTGAATGTAATTCTGACATTCAATTTTTTTATTCTCAGACTTCTGTATGGATTACAGCTCAAGGAAACCATAAATATTAACATATCCCATGTTGATAATATATGATTTATATACCTACATTGTTAATATAAATATCTGTGACATGATTCATGAAACATCATTCGATTAAATAACATGTAATTACTAAAGTGTACTCACATCATCCATAGTTGAATAATTGTGATGTTCAATAACGGATTACCTAAGATGATTTCAAAGACATCCTGCATAGTTATGTACAATGGCATACCACCATTGTCAACACCAAACATTTGTGTATATATATGTAAGGAAGAACATCATTAGTATTCTTTAAAATATACAAATGCTCTTGGAGAACTTCATGTTGGTGTTTTTGAACCACCCTTACACCTTGTGTGCCTTTACCTTCAGACCTTACTTCATACCGAGACTTTGGAACGCCTATGGCATCTACTTCTAACATATACGTTGTACAAAACCCAATTGCTTCCTTAGTAATGTATCTCTCAACAATATATGATTTTGGACAATATGGATTCTTCGCATACCCTTTCAATATCTTGAATGGTTATGTAAAATGGGATACCACAATTGTCAACACTAAACACATCCACATTATATAACTTTTCAAGAAACCATCACAAAGAAGATGTTCTCATATCAACTTAATTTCTAATTGTCTCTCATTCAAACAATTAACAGGACAATATTCTAGCTTAAAGGAAGTTTTTAAATTTAAAATAATTTAAAAATAACAAATAAGTTTTTACTTTTTTATTTAAGTTCTTATTTTAAACTTTAACTTAAAGTAACTTAGAAGATTAAAATATCCAAACTATACAAAATTGGGTTCATAATCTTGTTTCTCCTTTTGTAATTTTGATTTTTTTTTTTATAAATTTTAGTTGATACATTTTAAAAAGTTAGTAAGTTTAATTCCATTTTTTACGTATTTTTTTTTATATATATTATCAACTAAACTCATCTATCATTTCAATTAAAATGTAAGAAAACTGAATATATAGAAAATATGAAAAAGTCATATAAGAGATATTGAAGCTAAAAATGAAAATTATAATTTAATAAAAATTGAAATAAAAAAAAACTCTTGTGAGGAAATTATAACTTCCAAAATTTTGATATGTAGATGAAAGTGGCAAACAAAATTATTGAAAAGACAAAGTGTCCCTACAATACATTATATTTCTACATTTCATCCACATTTTCTTTTTCCGGCAGCTTCTAGCATTCTTCAGTATCTCATTCATTATATAATGTGCTTCTCATTGAAAATTTGCACACAATATTCAATTATCATACAATCAAACCAAGACTTTTGAAATCCTAATTCCACTATCTGTGGTCATTTTACGCAACCACATAAGTACCCAGAAATATTATAATTATACATATATAAATAATACTTTATGTTCTTATCTGTTCCCAACCTCATACACTAGGTACAAATTGATAAATTCAATTTTAAAAACTTCAAGTTGAAAAATCAATTTATTATAATAGAAGTATTTCATAAATCAATAGATAAATTATAGTTGATAGATATAAATACACAAGTTTTATTATATAAATAAAATTTGCACTTGTTGGAGATCTCACATCGACTAGAGATTAGAGTCTTTCATTGTATATAAGTGGGTGCAAATCTCAACCCTATGAAGTCGGTTTTATGAGGTTGAGTTATACTTAAAGTCCACTTCTTATTATGGTATCAGAGCCATTAGAGATAAGGACATTTCATTGTATATAAGTGGGTGTAAACCTCACCCTATTAGCCGGTTTTATGGGGTTGATTTAGGCTTAAAGTCCACTTCTTATTAACACTTTTAAAAAAATATAATTACAATTTTAAATATTTTATTAAAAGACATTTTTTTTGTTAAAACTTTACATTATTTTATTTATTTTGTAAAAATTGTATACTTTTTTTTTGGACAAAATATTTTATTTGAGTGAGTTGATGTAATGAGTATTAGTTAAATGTTTTCTTTTTAAAAAAAAATATGTTTTAATTTAAACTGTTATTATATTTTTTTACAAGTTTTCCTGTATGTAATCTCTAGGTTGTATCATTAATTATTTCAATTCATAATGTTAAATTTTTTATTTAAATTATATCAAAAAATAAAAAATAACTTAATAAATATTAAAAATAATACAATAATGAATTGAAATAAGAAATAATAGATAAAAAAATTATAAGCAATAAAATATATATTAAAATACAAAAGATACTAATTGAAGAAAATTAAGTAATTATAGACTATTAATTTATAAATTATAAATTATTAAAATAGTTGCTTTAAAATCCTTTCATATTTTGCATTATTTATATATTTTCCTGTTGATTAAATAAATTAGTAAACAATTTATTAATGTTAATGTTAAAAAACACACTCTTAACATGGTGAAAAATCTATAAATAGATATTTAAAAAATTACAAAATAGATGCACTTAATTAAAGAGTATTCAATCCATTTCATTATAATAATAAAAAAAAATATTGTTAAAATTTTGTATTCTTACTAACTTAAAAGTCTTATACAAATACTAGTATTTAAACTTGATCAGTGCAAACTTATTCTTAAGGAATCTTTCCATAGTTTGTAGTAGGACTCTCTCCATATTACACTAATAATACATATATTATTGAGCTTAGAAATATTTGGAGGTAGAATTATACGTTCTCAAATACGGTGAAGAAAAATATCTATAAATCCATGAAAATTGACTTTATTATAACAAAATGAATAATTTATATCTAGTAACAACTAATCTTTTAGATATTCTAACTTAAATATAAAAACTTATAAATAAAAGTATTCACTTAATTTTGGTATTTTATTAATATTTTTTTAAACTACTTCTTTATACACCTCTCACTCAGTCCCAATAAGAAAACTTTGTATATACAATTTTCCACTGCAGACTGCAGTCAAAATGAGACACGATTCAGACCTCAAATGTGTGACAAAGTCATCATCACTTTGAACCAAGACGTGGCTACAACACACGAATTTCCTTCATAAGAGGGTATAATTATTTATGTAAAAAAAATAAAAAATTCAAAAGAGTTTTAAACTATTATCGTTTAGACTTTATTCATGTTTTGGAACTGGTCTATGGAACTTTGTCAATTTTGGCACTATATTAGATTTTCGTTATCCATGGCCTCAATCAATCATTTGTTAATAATCTCTATGAACGTCTAAAAACGTGCAAAAAACACAAAAGTTTTCAGTTAATGAAAATGAAAGATACATTTTGATGTCATGCTTATGTGTTTAAATCTCTCAAAATGTTCATTGCAGAAAAGGAATTTTAATTAAGCATGGATATGGACTTTTCAGATTATAGGTTTTTAATTAAACGAAGTGCTGGTTACGGCTTTTAACCGACTTTTACTGGTCTAAAAAACACGGACTTTCATTGCAATTGAATATTTCATGTGTTTTATCGTCATTTCCGGTGTAACATTTCAAAGTCATATGTTTTTTCTGTGTAATTAACATAATTAACATATTGATTGCTTTTAATGTCCAAGTTACTTGGAGTTCCCTGTTATGGGAGTATCGAAATAAGCTTTAGTTAATATTTAAGGAGAACGGATTTTTTTTTAAGAATTTTTTGAATTTTTTATTTTCATAGACGATAAAAGTGTTTCTATTCTAAGTTCTTTAACATATTTAATATATTTGAAATATTATTTATTTTAAAACTCATAATTCATGGGTTTTTTTTTAAATGTTCCTATTCTAAATTTATTAACATATTTAATATATTTGAGATATTATTTATTTTAAAACTTATGATTCTATCATGATTTTTTCTTAAAGAACGCCAATAGATATTATTTGTTTGCAAATCTAAACGATACTTAAAATCTTAGATGGCATGTACCGACATCGAGCTAATTCTATTCAATGAAAGAAGTTTGATGATGAGTTTCCAAAGTTTGGTAAAGAATCAAGAAATATCTGACTTGGTTTAGCTAAAGAGAGAATGAATCTATTTGGTAATATGAGTACAAATCACAGTTCATGGTCTGTTTTACTAGTTATTTACAACTTACCTCCTGGATTGTGCATGAAGCGAAATACATGATGTTGTCTATGATGATATCCAATCCGCAATAGCCAGGGAATGACATAGATGTTTATCTAAGTCCCCTAATTGAAGATTTGAAGTTAATGTGGGATCAGGGTGTTGAAGTATTTTGACGAATTTGCTAATGAAACTTTCAAGCTACATGCCATGTTATTTTGCACCATCAATGACTTTCTGGCATATGATAACTTATCAAGTTATAGTGTTAAGGGTCATAAATCATGTCTAATATGTGAAGAAGATACCGCTTCTCAACAATTGAAACATGGAAGGGAGATAATATATCTTCAGCATCAGAGGTTTCTTAGAAGTCATCATCCTTACTAGAGGTTGAAAAAAAACCTTTAATGAACACCACGAGACTAGTGGTCCACCAACTCCATTAACTGGTGTTGAGGTTTACGAAAAGGTAAATAACATAAACCACACCTTCGGTAAGTAAAAAAAAGTCATATGTGACAAGCATTTGGAAGAAAAAATCAATCTTCTTTGATCTTCCGTACTGGTCGAGGTTAGAAGTCTGACATTGTATAGATGTAATGCATGTTGAGAAGAATGTGCGTGATAGCTTAATTGGTACACTTCTTAACATTAACGAGAAGACAAAGGATGGTCTAAATGCTTGTTTATATTTGATTGAGATGAACATACGAGGCGAGTTGGCACCGATAGAAATGGGTAAGCGTACATATTTTCCCCCAGCCCGTTACACCATGTCAAAAGATGAAAAAGTAAGTTTTTTTCAATGTCTAAAGGGTGTGAAAGTGCCACAAGGACATTCCTTAAATGTGAAGAGCCTAGTGTCAATGCAAGATTTGAAGTTAATTGGGTTGAAGTCTCATGATTGCCACATCTTGTTGCAACAGTTGTTGTCGGTAACTCTTCGTGGGATCTTACCTAAAAATGTTAGACATACCATAACCCTTTTGTGTTCATTCTTCTCTTCTATCTGTTGTAAAGTCATTGATCCATCAAAACTAGATGAACTTCAAAATGAAATTGTTATTATCTTGTGTGAATTGGAGATGTTTTTTCCTCCATCTTTTTTTGACATCATGGTTCATCTAGTGGTGCATTTGATAAGAGAGGTTAGATTATGTGGACAAGTGTACTTAAAATGGATGTATACTATTGAGCGGTATATGAAAATTTTGAAAGGTTATGCGAAAAATCATTATCGTCCAGAAGCTTCAATGATTGAAAGGTACATAGCTGAAGAAAGTATTGAATTTTGTTCGTAGTACATGTCAAAAGCAAATCCAAAAGGTCTTCCAGCTAATTCATGGCACCACAGGTGTTCTACAAGTAAATGTTTACGTGGTGTGAATATTGTAAGCAAATCTTGATCAAAAGTCTTGCAAGCACATTTGTATATATTGAATAACACAGATGAAGTTATAACTTACATAGAAGTTCATAAAGCCATTGTGAAGGCAAATAACCCAAGACAAGTAGAGAAATGGGTCTTGATGGAACATAATAGAACTTTCATGCCTTGGTTTAAAGATGAGGTGTTAAAGGATTCAACGACATCAGAGACCTTGACCTGGTTGGCTGCTGGATTGAAGTTTGATGTCATTTCATGTAAAGCGTACGAAGTGAATAATTGTATATTTCACACGAAGTTTATGGATGAAAAGAGTACAGTTCAAAATTTTGGTGTTACTCTTGAAGCCGAGTCAATGTAGTTTTCGAATTTGAAAGATACAAATCCTGCACTTGGATCAATGGCATACTATGGGTTTATAAAAGAGATAGGGGAGGTTGACTACACTAAGTTTTTCGTTCCAGTTTTCAAGTGTAAATGAGTTGACAATAAAAGTGGGGTTAAAATTGATGAATCAGGATTCACACTAGTGGACTTTCCAAAGACAGGGTATCGAGATGAGCCATTTATAATGGTTCAACAAGCATCTCAAGTTTTCTACATCCAAGATCCTACATCAGAACATTGGTATGTCGTTTTACATAAGAAAACACAAGGGGGGGCCATAAATGATATTAAAAATAAAGACCCCGGTTCATTCACACCAATGTTAATTAATAAAGATGACAATGTAGTTGATGATGTACATGCAACTCGTAAAGACCATAGTGAAGAAATTTACATATGAACATTCAACCCACTATTGTAATAAATTTATAAATATTTTTTATAATACGCATTTAGAATTTTATGTATTTGTTTATATGATTTTCTTTCGATGTAGATTAACTAATGTTTGTTACCTAATTTTTTTAACAGAGATATGGATGATGATCAAACTCCAATCAGACCCCGATCCGAACAAGGCAACATAGGACCTACTAGATTGAAGCGTCTCTCATTGAAACGTGTTGTTGGTGAGACAACATGTGTTGACATTGATGTCAACACTGGAGTGGCTTTTGGTCCTAATGCAGATTCGTTTAACAACTATCTTGGATTTGTTTCTTGTGAGAGGCTCTCCATTTTGATTAATTCATGGGATGACATGTCAGAGGTCAATCGAAACATGCTCAGGAAGGATGTTCGGGCAAGCTTTACATTGTTATTGTTATCATATAATGCTTTTTAATATTCATTGGTTAATTTTAATTTGTTGATGCTTTAATGCAAGCAAATTTTGAAATTCCTAATGTGGAACCGCTTTGATCAAAGATTTTATCCAATATCGGACTTAAAATTCGTCATTTTAAGTCAAGACTAACGATGAATTATATTTTTGGCAAGCTTAAAGGAGAAAATCCTTGTTTAAAGTACAAACATATTGATGAAGAGACATGACGTTTTTTTGTTCAAAGCCGTGAAAATGAAGCTTGGAAGGTAAGTGAAGTTACTTAACTATTTTTATTTATATAACATTAATAAGTTAATATTATTTAATTCACTTTATTTATTTCATTTATGACAGGATCGTCAGAAGAAAGCTCAAGACATAGCTTTAAAGAATGTTACCCTACACGTACTGTCTCGCTCAGGGTATCGAAAGCTTGAGCAATCACTGATGGTGGAAAATGAGCAATCTAGACAGGGGACTGGTTCTGAGAATGTGGATACAGGGGTCACTTCTCCTCCATTGCCACCTTTGTGCCTTGAAAAATGGAAGATGGCCCGAATTAAAAAGTCGGGTGCACCAAGTTTTGAGCAATCACAGATAATCATCGAAAAAATTATAAGTTATTTTTAGCCTCTTTTGCATTTATTTTAAAGCATTAATTATATTAAAAAACTGATATGATTTTGGTCTCTTGCAGGATTCCTTAAGCTCCTAAGGTAATTTTGTTCCTGAAGGTCGTCGCGATATCCTGGTTGAAGCAATTAGACGACTTGAGCAATGTGGTCGTGCAGCTAGACAAGAGGTTGGAATTAAACTATATTTTGGAGTTGCACCATGACACTCATCCTCCTCCCCCCAAAAGACCACAACAGAAATGACGAGTAAGATACGTCAAGAATTAATGGAGGAGATGAGAAATAAGGTTGATCGGATGTGGCTAGATTTGCGACAAGAGTTATTATCGCAACAACTTTGTGCTGAGCCGCTAGTTTAGGCGCTTGTTAGTCCCGCTCCCAAGAGCACAAAGGGGAGTTGTGAGGCTTCTACAACATCAGGGGAGGATATCATTGGCCAGATGAGGCAATGTGAGCTACTGGTAGAGGGCGACATGCTTCCTCAGTGGTGGCCATTGGAAAAGTCTATGAAGAGGCCACCACCTTACATAACATTCCTCTCTCCCCTGATATGGTGAAGGTAATAGTTGAAAGAGTACGAGTACCTGGTGCTCATATTCCACTACCTTCAGATAGGGTAACCACTGTGGCCGATGCATTTTACACATTCGTAGCCTGACCCAGACACCTCATTCGAATTATCCCAGAACCTTCGGTAATAATTTCATTTCATTATATTTATATATTTCACTTCCTTAGCTATAGTTGCTAAACAGATTGGTTGAGACCCTTTGGAAGTTCCATGGGATGATACATTTTTTGAAATAAACACTAAGTTGCCACTGTACATATACATGTTAGATTTATGGCTAGGGATCAGGAGCTCAATATAAATATAATTCAATTTTTTATGATGTAAGTATCTTTACCTATATTTCAATTTACTTTATGTTAAATTAGCATTGATTATGCTTTATTTAATAACTTGTAGGTTTTTGAATGGTGACTTTATCACTAAGGGGAAGAAAAATGTGTATGAATTCTTAAATCTCGCATATACTAATGCCATTTGAACAAAGGCAAATGAAATCCAATCATACATCACTACCACCCTGCCGTCAATTATTACTATTTCATGCTTTAAATATTTACTATCTCTTTTCATGGATGATATATGGGTCATTGGCAGTTACTTGTCTTATCAATGGTTGATAAGACTGTTGTGTGGTTATGTTCCCTACACAAGAAGATATCCCCAAGTCTTAAGAATGTCATTGATAGGTAAGTACACTATAAACTTCCGTATGTTACTAATTAAGCATCTACTAATGCGGTTTTTTGTATTAATCAACTCATGGCGTGGATATAACATCCTAAAAGGTCAATTCAGTTCAAATTTTCAAAATCGGAACTGGATAAAACTAAAGGTTTGTAAAAAAAATTTCTTTCTCTTCTCATTGTTTATCAATATTAACTTTTACTTTTTATTGAATTATAGTGTAATAAACAACCAGGAAGTTATGAGTGTAGCTATTACATTATGCAATGGATGGTTACCATTGTAAGACTAGGCCTTAAAAGTGATTGACATGAGGTAACATGATGGTTAATTATCTTTATAATTCTTTAACATATATGTACATCTTAAAACTAATTTATGTCAACCGTATTTTGTAATGCAGTTCTTCACGG
>Ga0123342_1009959_pt1 | contig 11089 bp, 9 predicted proteins | sample Turbeawhitnodule_FD_89960 | JGI IMG/M metagenome (GOLD analysis project Ga0123342, IMG submission 89960) | Root nodule microbial communities of legume samples collected from Mexico - Turtle bean Mexico white nodule | ecosystem: Host-associated > Plants > Roots > Nodule | place: Mexico: Nepantla... | reverse complement strand
TAACTAGTTTTAAGTTTTTGAGTTAAGTGGTGTGCCGCTTAACTTTGATCTAATTGTTGAATGCTTAATTAGGAGGTTTTATGTATAAGGGTTGGAACACCCCTAAAGTGTTTCTTTTAAATTATATTAATTCGTTGCTGATAAAAAAAAAAAGCATGCCATGTTTTCCTTTTAAATTTCTTTCCTGGTCATTAAAGCTAATTTCAGTATGTTTTGGATACATCCTACAAATAAAGCATGAAATGCTGTGCTGTTGGGGGGATTTTGTTACTTGTCTTAAATATAAATATTACATTAAAGTGTATTCCTTGTTGAGATATTTTAGGAAGTTTCAGATTTTATTCTTAATTTTAATTCTGTATATTTTGCTGTATCTTGTTTTTATTACTAGCATAACAGTCCCACACTCTAAGGGATTCTTTTTTATTAGAATAGGTGTTCTTTATTTCCGAAAATATCCAACTCATCTATGTATATATATCCAATGTATGTAATGAGAAATATAAGAGAGAATTTATTCTCTTTCAAACTTGAGACTCCTTATTCAATGACTGAAAAAAGGAAACAAAATAAAACAAGTAATAATGAATATTTTATATATTTCAAATAGAATAAATAAAATCCTTGATGCATGGAGCAAAGCACACTGCTTACCTTTAATTCCCCCACCCCCTTCAAGTTGGTGCACTGACATCTGTCATGCCCAACTTGCTTATCAAACTCTAAAGCATGAATCTTGCTATTGGTCAAAGATGCCAGCTGTTTATCGGAAGGCACAACTGGCAAGCAGATAATTCCAGCATCCAATTTCTCTTATATAAAGTGGTGAGCAATCTCAATGTGATTTGTTCTACATGCTGGATGGGATTATTAGTTGTGCTTACTGTACCCTTGTTGTCACAGTGCAACTTCAGCGACTAGTCCTTCACAAATGTTTTGGACAATTGCTCTAAATTTGGTTTCTAGCAACTACTTGTTTCTTGCTTTTCCAAATTACTGTTTCTTTTAAAAGCAAACATTTGCCTATATTGCTCATCTAAGTGCCCCAAAGTTCAGTAATCTGCCTCAAGGTTTTCTTCACTAGGAGAGTGCACAAACTGACTTAACAATTTGAAAAAGCAATGTCAGTCTGGATATGAGACTAGTAAATTAGTTTACCAACTAACCTTTGGTATCTTCCAACATCAATGGGAACATTTCCTTCTTCACAATGTTTTACATTGTTGGTCTACACCCAATCATTTCCATTCTCTCCTAGAGTCATGGAATATAGTTCCATTAGGAAAAAACAATTCCTTTTTTTAAGCGAGCAACCTTCATCATAATGTGGACGGAGTTGTCAAAATAGTCTGTTAGTGCAATACCTTTCCCTAGCACTTGAATTCTATTAGGGCAAAATCGTTGTTTAATCCTGTTAGGAACTTGTAGATCTTGTCCTTCTCCTCGTAGAGTTTGAGTAGGTCAGCATTTTCATTACATTTTGCTTCAAAGTGCTCATAATGGTCCAACTCTGGCCACAAATTTCGTATTTCATGGGCGTACTCACTGACCAAGTAATTCCCTTGTGTTGTATTGGAGATTCTCATCTTAATCTCATAGATTTGGGCAGCAACACCAATTTTGGAATAATTTTCTTAACTATTCTATACCTCCTTAGTTGTCTTTAGAAACATGTAAGCATCACTCATCTCTAGTGTCATGGCATTTCACAACCATGACAGTACAACCACATTTGCCTTGTCTATGCTACCAAATTTGGGATCTAAAGACTTCAGAGGGTTGTCAGTGAGATGACTTAATTTGCCCTTCCCTTCTAAGAAGGTTTGGACAAAGTGAGAACCTTTTAGGTATTTTTGCCATTAAGCCTAAGGCTTGGTTGAATATTCTACGGTTCAACTTACCCAAATTGACTGATTGGTTAAGGGTTTTCTGAGATAGGACATTTTTGAGGTTTGAAGTATGGTAATGTAGGCCTAAAAGGACTATAGAGGGAGAAAGAAAGGGGTGTGGTGTTGCAGCAGTGCAGGTCGCACAGGTGAATACATGGGAAGAAAGAAACGGGTGTGGTTTAGGAATGCAGGCTCCCAAGGATTTTAGAGTGCTTATACCATGTCAGAAAAACTGTTATTGATGATATTCATAGCGGAGCAATTGCTCTAAAATAGAATACAAAAACCTTAATGACAGAAAATCCTAATTTATGATAGATACAATCTATCCCTATAATTCAGGATCAATGATCCTGTACAATAAATATAAAATATATTGTAAGCCTATCAGTCCTCCTAATTATGGAATGTAATAAAATCTCTTAATTATGTAATTAAAACTATACAAGGAAATATTATCTAGAGCATAAATCAAGGGATTTTGACAAAGCCTATTAACATATGCATACAATAATTGATAAATATGACTCTGAGCCTGAACCTGGATGCGGCCCATTTCATCTAAATCTAAAATACTAATCACAATTATAGAGGATGCCATAAGAACTAACAACATGCTTCTAAAGCAATAATCACGAATTTAGCCTACGCAAGAATTGTAGTGAATAAAACTTTGCTCCAGCAACTGATTATCCTAATCTCCTCTTTAATACTGTTATTTCCATTTCTCTTCATGCAATTGCTTAATTTTCTTAAGATCAACCTATGCAACTTTTACACTTTTGCATGATTTTGTTTTCCTTGTTTCTTATTCTGCTCTCACTACCATTAGTGATTAGGTTTTCATGCATATGCTCTGCAGGACAAGAGGCGGGATACATGGTGTTTTGGAAAACTTTCACAGGAGCATCCAGGAAATGTAATATTTCACCTTCTTGCTGGATTGTTAGTTTTGATGGGTCTTATTTTTTATGAATTGTGATATGAATCTGTCTCTTGCTGATTAAATTGATTGTTTTGTTCCTATCCTTTACTTAGGCAAAATTTAGTAATTTCTATGCTACAGTTTTATGCTGTAGCAACAGATACAAATTTAGAATTGCTAAGAAACATTTCCTTGTTTATAAAAAATTCTTAGGCAGATGGTTTACTAGTTGTTCTGGTCCAGTCAATATCTGAATTGTCTATACTTAACCTGGATTACTAAGAGTGCACTACATTCATGGAGCAAAAATAGAGTTGGCCTATAGCTGCTACTGTGACACTGCGGGGTTGTAGTTTATTATTATGGTTCTTTTGGCTACCTTTGGCCACAAATTCCAATGCCCTTGTCTTCATTCTGACAGGTTTAGACATTTTTGTTTTATGATTCATGATTATTTACACCATTTTCGTTCACTATTATTTGGTTTGTTTTCTGTCTTTTGTCAACCCATGATCTTTTTTAATTAGATTTGCTGTCTCTTTGGTTCAAATTATACATTATAAGATTAGAGACATAAGACTAGCCCCGTGGCTTTCCCAGATATATGTTCCGAGTCTTGCAGCTAGCCTAGAGAAACTAGTTTGGTCCTATATTTCCCAAAGACATCAATCTACTTTTTCAACTTTCTAGCAACATTATATGCCTAGTCTCATGGCTTTATTAGAAGTATTAGCTGGCCTTGCAATCTAGTTCCTTCATTCCAATCTCAGATTAGGTTGATTATTTTTAGAAGGCTTTATTTGAGACAAGCTAATAGAAATAAAAAAGGATAGACAATAGGTTTTGTAAATGTATTATTTTTATTCATTCTGATGAGTGATACAGAGAATACCCATTATATAGGTCGAGATATCTAACCAACTACGTAACTAACTAACAAATTGACAAATGTCATATAGTTTATACTAACAAACTCCGAGTACTTACAAAACAACTAAATAATTCAATTGTTAGAGATCCTATGTTGACTAGGAATAAGACCAAATTTTAATATATAAGTGAGTCGTAATCCTCATCTTACAAGTCGATTTTGTGAGGTTGAGTTAGACATAAACCCACTTACTAAGATGCAAGGTTATCAGACTCGTAGAAGGTCTATAAACTCAACTCGTAAACCTCTACGAGTCTACTTTATATAAAAATTCAATACAAAAAATTCATATACTAATTCCATAATATTGAATGTCTCTATTAAATGTTTTTAAGCATAATTACATTTCACTTTGACCAGTTTCACAATTTGAGTAGTAATTCCACAATTTTACTGTACTAAAACACCCAAATTAAAACAATAAAAAATAATTTTATCCCAATTTTATTTTAGAAAAAAAAATATGCCCAATGACTTAAAAATCACTTTCATGATAACCCCTAATTTGTCCCAATCAACAAACCTTGAAATTAAAATTTCCTAATCCCTCAAACCCACAACTGCATCGCCACGGTACAACCCAATGGCAGAGCCTACCTGAACGAGGTTGCGAAGGCGAGGCATGATAAGGTGCGGCGAGGTGCAACGATGTGATCTGAGGAGATTTGAGATTGCGACGTTCAACAGCGAAGCGATGACGACGAGGCAAACAATGAAGCGAAATGCGAAAACACAAGACGAGGCAACGAGTTTTGTTTTCTTTCAGAACTTGTTGACTCGGCCTCCAACTCGTGAGGTTTGGACCAAGTTTAGCGAGTCTGTCCGAGTCCACTCTGAGTGGGCCAAAAAACTGGTCTACTCACGAGTTAACTCGTGAGTCACCACTAGACTCTTAAACTCGAACGGGTTTAAGAGTGAACCTGTGAGTTTGATAGCCTTGCAGAGATGGTATTTGAACAATTTAAAACCTATCCCAATCAAGTTCTTTGGGAATATTATGCCATCGCTATCGGACACCTCTTGGACTTAAGATTTTCATTCCTCGGCGTGAGGGGATGCATTGGAGATACCACATCGATGAGGAATAAGACTGAATTATAATATATGAATGAGGTGCAATCCTCACCTTACAAACTGGGTTTGTGAAGTTGAGTTAGATATAAACCCATTTCCTAAGAACAACGTATTGATACTATCTTTTAACATTGGCATGAACGATGTAAGGAAATAAAAACTTATTTTATTGATAAGAATTACACATTACATTCTCGAAACCTCTTTTTGTAACAAACTCTCTAAAATAAGGAAATAAAAATATATGTTGAAATGAGTAGGAAGATTTTAAAGATATTTGTTGTGAATCGATATGGAAATATTGAAGATATTTTTATCCTAATAATCTGCTATTTATAATACTATCCCTCAAGTTAGTAAATGAATATTAATCCTTTCCAATTTGTTAACAAGATCTTGGAATTTGTCATGAGGAAGCTTCTTAGTGAAAATGTCCGCAATCTGAAGTCTTGTGGAGACATGGTTTGTGAATGTGAGAACTCTTTCAAAATTGTTGAATGTAACGGGCTTAGCCCATAGTTTCTATTATGTTATTATTTCCATATCTATAAATAAACTACCCTATGTGTGTATTTTACATAAGGATGTTAATCCTATATTTATTTTCTTTATTCTTAATATCGTATCTAGAGCATAGGGTTAGAGTTCAATTTTTTTCGGGTAAACCCACTGTTCATCGGTGTTTTACAGAGTCTGTCCCAGCTGCCAACTCTCCGCCCGCTGCCCTCTCGCCCTGCTATCGCATTGTCGCCAATTGGGTTATCCTTGTCTTGGTGAACCCATTGCTCATCGATTTTTTTGTTGTTGTTGCCAATATCTCTCTGTCGACTCCGTCGATGTGTTGTCGCATCGACGAGATCGCCTTGTCATCCATGTTATGGATCTGGCCTTGTCTTGTTGATCAAAGCTCGTTTGATTTTTAGGTTTTTTTATTGTCTGATCTTTATCTATGGCCTCTTCTTCTACTCCCTCGCAAACATCTAATGTGGGACCTACTTCACCTAGTACTCCCTTATTTGATACCTTAGGACAACTTGCTATTTTCAATGAATTTCTTAAATGGTATGAGGATTGTCAGATCTCTAGTTGTACTCATTCTCTTGCACTCTGAGGTACATCTTTTCCTGGCCTCACTCACTCTACTTCCTTGGCATTGGATTCTACACTCAGATGTCACAGATCACATTATTGGTAATAAATCTCTTTTCTCTTTCCTGTCTACTACGAGTTATTTACCTCCGATTACCATGTCCAAGGGATCTAAGGTCTCATCGTACGGTGTTGGTACCATTAATCTTTTCCTTCTTTATCTATTGATAATGTTCTGTGTAAGTTGAAAGAAATAGATGAAATGTATTTTTGAGATGTGTTTACAAAGTGATTACAGTCTCAATTTATAGACTATTTACAACCTAATTAAGGAAAGAAATAATAGGTAATTAAAGCTATACAAATCAAATCACTAAAATATATCTAATCTGTCCTAATAAATAGAGAATGAAATCTGCACTTAATTATGGAATAATTATTTCCTAATTATGCAACATGTCCTTGGGTCTTCACTTAAGTTATTATCCATTAGTCGTCTCTCTCATTCCCTTGATTGTGTTATTTTTTTTTACCAAAGATTCTATTTATTTACAAGACCGAAGTTCGGGGCAAATGATTGACACCGAATGTGAGTCTTTTGGTCTTTATCACCTATAAACCTCTGCACATGTTGGCACGATTATGGATTCTCCATCTCTCATTCATGCTTGGTTGGGTCATCTTAGCCTTACCAAGATGCAACAACTTGTTCCAAGTTTGTCAAATTTATCAAGTTCATCGTGTCAGTCGTCTTAGTCAAGGAAACACATTCGTAGTTCTTTTGGGACAAGGATTGATGCTATGTCGTAACACTAGCTGAAGAAGCTTTAACTTTGATTTCTATTTTATTTTACTTAAAAAAATACAAAAGAATAGAGAATGAATGAGAGAGTGAATTTGCCTCTCTTAAGATCTCATATTTATAATAACTTTGGAGATATTGGATACAATGAGTGAGAGGGAAGATAATATAATAGAATAGGGAAATACATATCTAGGAACTAGGTACAAGCACACAACAACTTTTTAATAAATTCTATTTAAGACAACTTATTCGAATAAGTTTTTAGGAGTGTGTATATAGGAAAATATCTTATTAGAAACTATTCTTTTTTATTACTTTCCTTATTTCCTTGCCATCTCTTAGGGTTAGTTATTGTGGGAGATCTATATTGACTCTATGACCAAACTATAGTATATAAGTGACTATACACATTACCTTGCAAGCTATAGTATATAAGTGACTATACACACGATTATGGATTCTCCATCTCTCATTCATGCTTGGTTTTGTGAGGTTAAGTTAGACTTAAAGTGTACTTTCTCAGATGGTGTCAAAGCCCATTTCAACATAGTTTGTTGGGCCTATTGTGTTACCGTTATTAGACCACTCACAAATGTCTAGTTCCTTGCTTGAAAAGTTCAACCCTTGGTGTAAGTATGTTGGAGATCCTATGTTGATTAAAGATATGACTAAATTATAATATATAAGTGGGTGCAAACCTCACCTTACAAGTCAGTTTCATGAGGTTGCCTATTTACTAAGGACTACAATACAAGTATAAATAAAGATTAGTACTCTAGGATTTATGAGCACATCAACATATGTACACGATTTAAGCACATTATAATACATAAGTAAATATCAATTAGTGTTTGATTCTCTTTTATCTGCCTTCCTTCTTTGATTCTTCAAACCCATAATATCAATGGTGTATTTATTTTTCTTATATATGTTTCTAGAAAAATAAAATGTTAGAAATTAAAATTATTACTACCATTATATGTGCATAATTTATTTTGGACTATGATAATTAACTTGTTGCTTTTATCTTATTTTTGGAATCCTGATTCATTTTGTTTTATGCACCTAGGTATACCCTATCATCCCACCTAGTGCTTCTACTGTAAAACCCATAAGACCTAATCGATACATGGGACCACTTCTTCCTTTCGAGGAACTTGTAAATGAAGCTGTTCATGTGGATGAGCCCTTTAAGCAAGATGACAATAATAAAGATGATGCTAACAAGGACTGTAATCTACCAAACCCTTGTGCTTTATTGCATGTGACAAACAGGAAAAAGGCACCATCACGGAAGAAAAGCTTGCCAATGGTTTGTTATATTAGATTTCTCATTCATATTTTCATTTCTTTAATTTTTAGTAATTTGTATTCTAATATTGAGCAAATATAGCAGGAGGACCACAAATTTCTAGAATTGCAGGCAGAATATGAGAGTTTGTTTCTAAAATTTGAAACTCAGGTTTTCCCCCTTAATTCTTGATTCACTTCCAGCACCAGAATTTTCTAGACTCAATATATGCCCACATGTTTCTTGTTGCAGAGAACTGTAAGTGATATACAGCTGGAATCATTGAGAAAACAGCTAATTGATTCAATTTCTCTCCATCCTAAGGAATCTGTTGAATCTTTAAGTTATGCCTATAATGGTAGCTTGAATGTTGAGAAAAATGCCAATTTTAGAGAATCAGATGCTATTCTTGTTATCAAGAGACTTCAAGAGCAGGTTTTGTTTTCTTTTCCTTTTTCACATTTTTTTTTATCAATTATTCCCTCTCTCTTTAACTTTTGGAGTTTTAAAAAAATTTGTTTTTACTTAATTATCATTTACAAAGTTCAAGACAATATTAATTACTCTTTTTGTCAAGTAGACCCCTTACTCTTCACTTAATATTTAGTTAGTTTACACATTGCATTTAATGTAATGTAAAAATGAAAAAGGGTAAAATAGAAAATCTCATACCTGCTTTGTTAAAATCAAGATAATTTATTACATTTGTTTGTCTCTCCAAAAGAACCATACACTTATAAAAGAAACAGAGGGAGTACTGAATTACTTCCAAAGTTTATATATTATTGAAAAACAAACTGGAGAATGGTTTTCTGAGATTTGTTCTAGTTATGAGCTTAGTCATCTAACTGACTGGATCAGTTATGAAAACCTGACAGTGACAACTGTAACAAACTACTCTAACTGAATATAGAATATAATGATGGCTATAACTAAATAACTATATGTCTGATGAAGGAAGTTATACCCTCACATGATTAAAATGTTTTTATAACCAGTTTTCTACTTTATGCTGCATTAGAATGTAGGCCCCCCCCCCCACACACACACACACACACTCATGCTGTCATTTCTAGTTGTGTCTTGCTTATATTTTTACCTTGCATCTTGAAGATCAAGGTTTTGGAAATAGAAAACTTATCAGGCCAACAAAGATTGGATAAAGTTGTTGATCTGGCAACAGAGCAGAATATATGTGCTAGTGAGAAATACAAAGAGGTAATCACCGTTTAAGTCAACAATGTTTCTTTCTCTATGCCTTCTAATCTGATTATGTGATGCTAATTTCTAGATTTGATAGAACACCTGGAACTAGCTGTAATATTTATTGAAATACAGAAAACACAAACTACAGAAATGATATTGCTGTCCCAACAAATCTCATCTAAAGAAAGTTACAAGTACAACACCATAAATATCCACTTAAAGTGTAAACTCGAGAAAGCATAACTATCATGCTCCATTCACTAGAAAACCATAACAGTTGATCCTAAATTGGGATCTAATTGCAACAAGGTCTGTGACTTGAGTCCCACTGAAAGTATGGGACTCTCGTGTGGGATTTGTAAATGCTTGGGCTTTCCAACTACAATAGTTAGACTTTTGTGTTTGTGGGTTTCAGGGTTCTAATCAATTGGTATCAGATCAGTGCTTTCCACCATGTCTCTTAGCATGCTTACCCAAGACTAGTCAAAGGGCTAGTGCACAGTCAGCTTGTTTGAGCTTAGCGGCTGTGAAGAATAGTGGGTGTTGGGTTTATAAGGTCTTTGATCCCTAACCTAGCTTTTGCGGTGTGATTCTCCCAAGGTTCCTATCATTATGTGAGGCATAGCTTTCATTCATTACCAATTCATCAGTTATCCCTATTCTTAGCCTGTCTTAACCATTGTCTGAGTTGTTTACATTCATAACTTCTTTTTGTTACACAGTTGTAACTTTCTTTTGCTGCAACTTCCTTTTGTTATTTTTGTTACATTTTTCCTTTGCATATAAACCATTCATCTTCACATAATAAAGGAAAGGAGCCATTATTGATCATTCAACTATTTTGTTTTCTGTGATTTGCATACCTATGTTTTCTTTCTTGATAATGTATGGTATCTGAGCTCTTCAACATAAGAGCTCTGTTGTGCACTCTTCTCACGTGTATCTTCAATATTAGTGAAGAATTAGAACAAATACCTAGTGTTCATAGCCATTTGTATCTCCATGCTAGTGAAAATCCAACAACTACTATTGTATCACCTTTTCTTGATTCTACTCACTACCATTCTTGCAGTCGATCTATTTCAATTGCTTGTAGTGCAAAGAACATAATTGAATTTGTTAATGGAAGTGCTCCATGACCACCAGAATTGGATAAAATGTATTTGTTATAGTGTCAATACAACAATATGGTCGTTTAATGGATTGTTCATTCTGTATCATCTCTCTTGATCAGACAAAGTATTCTCTGAATGGACAAGGCTGATGAAATTTGGAAAGATTTGAAATTTCCCTACTCATTTACAACTAGAAGCATATTTGATAGAACAAGGTGATCTCACCATAATTGAATTTTTCGCTAACTTGTTATTAGTGTTATCACTTATCGGCCATGGCAGATTTCGGTGGCGGAATTCCTGACCACCGCCACAACAAGGCGGTGGCGAATCGGATTTCTCATGGCGGCCGCTATTGGCATGTCGGAGTGCTAACGAATTTCAGATATATCGAAAAAAGCGGAGAAAAGACGGGAGTTGTGGCGGGGTTGCACTTAAGGAAGAAGGGCTTGCGGCGGCGCTACAAGTGAGGAAGACGGAGCCGCGACGGTGCTGAACGTAAGGAAGATGGAACCGGCGGCGCATGACCTAACCCTAATTTTGAAGAAACTTAAGTTTGGGCCTAAGGCCCATTTCAACTTTAACCTAATAAAATTTAAATATTTAAATGCTCTGCAACAGTGTGCCGCTGAAACCCTAATAAAAAATCACAAAATACTTAAATTAGGCTTTTTGGGCCTATTTAAGTTTTTGGGCCAAAGGCCCATTTCAACTTTAACCTAAAAAAACCCTAATAAAATTAAATATAATTTAAATATTGAATG
>Ga0123342_1009958_pt1 | contig 11090 bp, 5 predicted proteins | sample Turbeawhitnodule_FD_89960 | JGI IMG/M metagenome (GOLD analysis project Ga0123342, IMG submission 89960) | Root nodule microbial communities of legume samples collected from Mexico - Turtle bean Mexico white nodule | ecosystem: Host-associated > Plants > Roots > Nodule | place: Mexico: Nepantla... | reverse complement strand
TAGAAAACAAAAGTATAAACTTTAAATGGTGTCTCAAGTATACCACAGACAAAATACTAATATAATGAACATAATTATAAACACAAACAATTTTCCTACTAACTATCTTTTCATGATACACAGTATGTATAAGACAAAAACAAAAAACACAAGCCTTACTAGGGCATATACTCTTCTTCAACTACATGAATGCAATTCAACTACATGCAAATTAGATTCTCAACTACTCTGTTTGTAACAATTACATTCTCTTAAAATAGGAAATAAAATCTGGTGGAATGAATGTGTAGATTCTAGGTATACTTCTCCTAAATACTGATATCAGGATATTTCCATTCTAATAATCCCCTTTTTACAACAAGAAATATTATTTTTGTTCAAAAATAATGAAAACAACCTATTAATAAATAGTAAGTCTAAAAATTCAAATAACAATAAAATTAAAACAAAACATCATCAAGCTCAAGATTTCAAATAATGACACGACAAAAGATAAATGTTCTAAATTTTTAATCCTCAGCTCCTCCTAAAAACAAGGTGTAAGACAAATTCATTCTTCTCTTTGCTCTTCAACTTCAGAGAATGAGTATTGAGGGGGGTCAGTTTTCCAGAGAAAGAGTATTGAGTAGAACAATGAAGAAAAAATAAGGACAGAAGAGAGTGATAAAAGAAATAACGGAAAGAAAAAAAAAACAGATTGCAGTTGTTGCAATGGCGATGGTGGCACTGCTTCTCAACAGTGGTGCTGGAATAGGTCCGTGATAACAGTGTCACCGGTTGCTGAAGGTGACAGAACAGGTCTGCCACTACGTTCATTTAAGGGTAGGTTCTTTTAATTTTGGACATGGTTTGGATCAGGTTTATGACTAAACTCTTTTTTTTGTTTTTTTTAAATTTATTGGGCTTAGGTTGGGTTAAAAAGGACCAACACCTACTTTTTTAAAAATTAGGGTTTTTGCTTCGGGTCTGAGTCAGGTTGCACTGACTCCAGACTTCTTCCTCCTCTCCAAAGGGGTCACAAATTTGATAATATTCTCTGGACTTTCTTGCCATTCTATGATTCAATTTCCTCCATCTCAGTCAGCGCCACCCAAAGCGACCACAATGGGCTACCATGGAAAACCCGCATCACCATTGCCATGTTGCGGTGGCAAGCTACAACTCCACCACCAATTTCCACATCATGGCACCACCCTAGCTGATTTTTTTTATAACACTGATAGATAGATACACACACATAATAAAAAGACAGAACATGTAGAATACAAGGGAAATGCTACAGATATAACTCTAAAACTAGATACATCCAAAAAGGAAAGCTTTTTAAAAGCTATACAACAAATAATAAACAATTATTAAACAATCCCCCTCAATTTTAAATTTTATGTACCAAGCTTGGAACATATAACCCGAATTTTAGGCCCTCAAAGACTTCAAGACTTAGTTAAAATATCTGCAAGCTGATCATTATAGTTGATCATGTAATTTAGAATAAGTTCAAGAAAAACAGTGCACAGTAACACAGACTGAAAAGGGAGTGTCCTATGGTAGTTAGAAATAGAAAGTCTTATTTTATAGTTGATATGCATAAGCTAATTTTAAAAGTTAAAAAAAAATGCAAATATATACAAACATGGGGAGCAAAGACATAAACACATACCAGCTCAAAAACCTGTCGTGGCTCAATGATGGATAAAAGATCATAACAAAAGAAAGCCAAACTACTATTCAAGCGTTTTGCCAAGCTTAAACCCTTCTTACAGCGCTCATGCACTTCAGTAAGAAGGCAATCATACAACTGCATTATACATCTGAACACACCATCCTTCAACTGCATTGGTGGGATATCTTCACCTTTTCAAAATAAAGGAAAAAAGGAATGAAGATCAACATTCAAGCCAGAAGCTAAGCCAATTAAGAAATAGTGTAGTTCTAAATTTTGATGTCATTAATTTGACTTGCAAACAAAATAAACAAAACCTTTCCAGTGAATCTAATACGCATAAACAGCAACAGGGACAAACAACCAAACAAGATAATACTAAACCAGTTAGTTGCATACTTGTATCTATTAAAGATAAATAAGTGTGTTCACTGTTCACTTCTCTACTGTAAAGTCCATTTTGTTACAAAAAGGTATTATGAAAGTGTTTGACCACAGGCCTAACATATGATGAGACAAATACATGTAGACCTCAGTTTTCAAAACTTGGCTAACTTCAAGGTGCCAAGAAAACCAGATATGGACATATAGAGTAGAAAGAGAAGTGGAATAAAATAATAAATGTGATTCGAAAATCAATATGCATGAACAAATAACAGATGGGATTATAGGAAGACTTGTTCAGATGAAGGCACAACAGAAAAATGTAGAGAAAGACCAAGAAAAAATCAAAGTTCAGTACCTAAAATCTAAATGGAGAGAGACTGGAGCACTGCGTTATGTATAATGTGGTTTTTATTAATCCAATCGATGATTTATACTGTATGCTTATTTGCAACAAATTTTACCAAAAATTGGACAATAAAACGGCAGTCAAACAATTATTCTCCCGTGTTTTAGAAATATATGTTACACTAATGTTCATGTACACACACAAAATTGAATTAAAATATTTTTTGTAAATATAATCTTTCTAAGAGAAACTTCTAATTAAACTGTGCTTCGAGAAAAAATTATCCAATATCAGAGTATTGTATAATTTTGATTTGTATTATACTGTAAAAAGTCAAGCTGTTACTTAACTGTTTGTTGGACGAAGTTAGTTTCGTTAGTTAGGATACACACTGAGCTATAATTAGTTGCATATATTATATTTTGATCATAACTTGGCTTCTTAGAAATACAATTTACACTTTCATCTCGTATTTTTCTATCTAAATTATCTTTCATCCAATAAAAAAATTATTGAATGGTTACATATACTTTCATGTTTGTTTCCCCAGTTCTAATTATACCCATATTCTTCATAGTAGAATAAATATTAGAAATAAATTATTTGGAGAATTTAAAAGGATTAAAATTTTATAAAAGACCCTACATTGATCAAACAGGCTTTAAAAGGTACCTATTGGAAGGCTGTGATAGAAGAGGCGAGTCTTCTCCAATGCCATTGATTTAACAATTAACTCCAGAAAAAACCAAGCCATAGCCAAAACATCATCGTACACAGGTCCAACACGATACCCTTTGGCCTGCAATATTAACCAAATTTATTCACTACCTTGAAGGGTGAAAAGAAACATATATTTGAGAAATCATACTAATGCTAATTAGCTGATTTTGTTAGGTAATAACATCTTACGATAGCATGAAATTCATCCAAACACTAAAAGTTAAACAAATAAAAAATTAAAAATTAGGGAGCACATCTTAATTATATTCATCTTACACACAGATAGCTTATACTGCAAGCTAAAACTGAAGCCTAACTAACTAACTCCAGCTGTCATAATAGAATTTATTGACCGCTTGAATTTAGAGATGGCCAAACATCGCAAGTATGCTATGAGCTAATGTATGTTTATATATATAGGATAAGTATCTCGAAGAGAAAGGCTTCAACCTATATTCCTTAACCTAAAGCTACCCAAAAACAGATTTTATATAAGTTGTACAACAAAACAATATCCCATATTCAACAACAACCAACAAGGGGTAGAGGAATAAACAAATGCTAGTGAACACGCCAGTACTGCCAATAAAAAAAAAAAGAGCATGCCAGTACCTTACTTCGTGCCAAGCTTCCCCAAACAGTGGACAGTCCAGGGTATACAGGCGGTTGACGACCACCAAAATCATCAAAAGCACAATCAACATAGTTGACTAGAAAATGATTTCTTTCAGCATCATCAACTGACTCCTGCTGCACCCTACATTAAAACTCACATATTACAAACGACAGATACAAAAGCTAAGTAAATTTACCACAACGTTAAAAGGATATAAACAATTGTCAAATTAAAGATTTAATGCCTATGAATTCATGTGTCTTTTTCCCTTCTTATTTTCCATTTTGCATATCTGGCTACACAGTGAGACAGATTGCACACCTATTTACTAATAGCATGTGAAACAAATACCATGAACTACAATTAATAACAAAGATAACAAATACTTTCTGGTTGCCCGAAATTCTGTCCTTCAAACAGATTTAACCAACAAACTGTATTTGAAGTTCTTAATACCTCTATAAGCAAAGGTGTGCCTCAATTAAGGATCTCAGACACAAACAATGTACTCGACGCGTAGTCATTATTAAGCAAATAAAACTATGGCATAGCAACTCTGTTGGAAAGCCACCGTAATTGTGGTCTCCCCTAGTGAGCCTTAACTGTTGTCTATAGGACTATCCTGATTGCAAGAAGGCATAGTCTCACATCAACTACAGATATAACTTATATAGAGCTTATAAGGCCTCAGTAGTTCTCAGCTTACAAGCTTGTTTAGTAGTAATAAGTTGAGCCTAAACAAAAATTCCAAGTACAAATCAAAGAACAAGAGCTCCCAAAAACAAATGAAAGATATATAATATATATATATGTGTGTGTGTGTGTGTGTGAAAATACCAAGAGCTGTTGCTAAAAGTGAAAACATGGAACATTTTTTCAAACCAAACAGCCCCTTAGTTTGTTTTCAAACATCTAATGCAATTCATTTCACTTGGATCAAATATAGCTAAAAGGCATACCTGGTTACAATATTAACCATGGCCCGAAATGCAGCAACCTGAAAACAATAGTGGAAAGGTAAATATCATAAAAGAAGCAAACCAAATGTGTAATGAAAGGAGAGAGCGAGAGAGAGAGAATTAGCCAAGAAAATATAAAGGGATCCAAGCCGCTTTTAACAAATATTATAACCAAAAAATAGAACTAACTCATGTGCAAACCTGGAGTGTTTCTCCGCCATTGCCAATAAGATGAAGTAGCATGTTAAGAATTGGGTGAAGAAACTGAAGCAAAGCAGTGGAATCAACATTCTTCAAACTATTAATAGCCTGCATCCAGAATAAGTGAATCTTAATTAATCATTTTAAGAGAGAAACCTGTGAAATATGTATACAATATAAAAGAAAACACACAATATTGAGAGCATCAGACAGTCAACAATCTGTTTACAAATAACTAAGAGGTTGATAACCCCATTCTAACAAGAAAATATGATTTTCCACATATGAAGACGAGCAATGAATGCTGACCAAGCTTCAAGCCCTTTGGTGTAAAAATGCAAATTAGATATAATACTAAGGTTCCATTTGCCATATGTATGAATAGTACCACAAGTTTTTATGAAACGTACATAATAGAAACAAGGGCTTTAAAAGGTGATAAAATTTCGTTCCTTTACAAAAGGTAGAACCAAATGTAATAAAACAGAAAAAAAAATATTAACAAAAAAAAAATCACTGCAATGATCTTGTCCTTTTTTTTACTCCTCTATTGGGACATGTGATACTAAAGATGGTGAAGTTTCCTTCAGTATCAATTGTTTGAAAGGTTAGGAATGCTGACCTGTTTATCTTTTCATTATTATAGGTAGACATCTTTATCTTTACATTGTTATATTGAAATGTTTATAATTCATTAAAAGGGTCCTGTTGGAACAGTTTGGAAAGATGTTACGTGTAAAGAAACCTGAGAGATGGTCAATGGAGAACTGAGATACCATCAAGAGCTATTATTTTCTAACCTTTCATTTTCCTATAAATATTGTCCCATAAAGGAAATTTAAGCTAAATCTATAAATTTATCTAAGAATCCCACTTACACCTAAATCAATCTACAAAGCCAGCATAAAATGTGACGATTAACTCCCCACTTACACCTTGTATATTAGTCATTTTACTAGTCGATATAGGATCTTCAACATCACCTTCAAAAATAAGGATTTGAAATCTTCAGTATGATGAAGTTTGTAAGACTATACATCTACAAAATAGTCTTATAATGGCCAAATAGCAGTTGGTCAAATAGGCCTAACAAGACTTGCTAGGATAAGTTTTGGTATTATCTTAAAATTTGAGTATAGATCTAATTGAATGATACAAACCAACTAATAGGGAAGGGCTTTCCCGCACTTATATATATATTATTGTCGGACTTTAACTCTGGTCAATATGAGACTTAGGTTTTTACCAGTGCATCCCCCTCACACCCATCACTATTGAGCTTGGTGCATTTATAATATGGCAGGTGGCCCTTTTAATAATTATAGGATAGGCTCTAATACCATCTTAAAAATGTCAGATGAGGGTCCCGCTACACTTGTATACTCTATTTTAGTCATATCATTAATCAATGTAGAATCTCCAATAAGCTGTAAAAAAACAATAAAGTTAACATATGAGTGGAAAACAATGAAAAGCAGAGAGAGAGCTAATCTATGGTTTCCATCAACAATTTTTTTACTTTCTGCACTACTGAAAACAATTACTTATAAAAAGAGAGTTCTATGACACATTATAATCAAGCACGTAGCTAGTATGCATACACAGTCAGAAGGATCCAATATGTCCTGTCCAGTTAAAGATAGAAAGCAAAAAAGTAGCCCCCAAAAATGAGTACAACATATACCATGTACATACACACAAATCCAGAATAAACAAAAACACCAAAATTCACAAAAATACTGCTAGACAAGAATGATACCTCCAGAAGTTCAGAACCCCACGGTGGACTTGTTCGAAGAGTGTGCCGATCATATTCAAGAAAGAAATCTCTAATACGCTCATTGATAGGGTATAACGAAGAACATAGTCGTAAACGCAATCTAAAGACACTTTTCCCATCTTCCAAATAATCCAATCTCTCCTATCATAAATAAGAACTCATAATATAAAATAAGTATTGAGTTCAAAATTCAAACATAATAATAGAAACCAATCTAGAGCCACATAAAATCAATTGCAGTACAATACAATTCACAAGACCAGTAATCATCATTACAAATTTACAAAAATTAGACAACCATATTGCATGAACTAATGCATGAAGCCGCATTCTAATAAGTTTTGTTTCTTTTTGGAATATTTAATATCCTCAAAATTGTCAAAATTAAAAATGTCATTGTAGTGGGAGATTGCAAGGCCTTGTAAACCCAACATTAGAATTTCATACTTCCAATACGGAAGTTTAGGACCCACCTCCTATACATTGCAATTGGGTCCTAACCTAACAGTATTGCTAAACTTATGTAAATGATTTAACTCGTTAGAATAAGTTAACTTGTTAGATTTGTTTAACTTTTTGTTTTCACTACTGATGTGAGATACATATAAATTAATGGATTAGCGACAAAATCATTGAACTCTATTAGACATGTTTCTATTTTGCAGTCTCAAGTAGGTATAACTTATAAGGGAGGTCTTGAACAATTACATGAGGAACACTCACTTTCTTCACCTTTTATACAACTCTTAACCAAAGCAAACCTTCCTATCCTTCGTCCAAACATACCATTGGTTCACAGAACCCAAAGAGAAAAGGAATAACAAACAAGTAACACATGAAAGTTAATTAACATATACGTGTACAGTAATAAACACACACCCGTCCTGCTTCCTGGAGATAATGAGGAACCAACTCTCTCATAATTGGAAGATTTATTTCAGACCGCAGCCTGTATAGAACAATAAAAGTATAAGCTACCATATACCAAGTTAGGAGTATAAGTGCATTTTCTATGACAATTTTTATGGTAGTACTTCTACTTAAAAAACTCTACTAAAATGATGGAAAAGAAAAAGAAAACTTTTTGGCCACAAAGTACAGAGCCAACTATGAACCATGCTTTCAAGACAAAACTAGTTCGTACAATGTTTATTGTAAACAATGTTTATTACGACAAAAATATCTTTAGAATCTTCCTATTTATTTCAGCATATTTTATTTCCTTATTTTAGAGATGTTGATTCCTACAAATAGAAGAGCCGAGAATGCAACCAGTGTGATGGCTATCAATAAAACTATTTCTTGTTTCCCTACGTAGTTCAAGTGTAATTTGAATAGTAATAGAGAATTATATGGTAACCAGCACATTTTAGTTTCACTAAGCAACAGCAACCAGCCAAGAACTATCATTGGTTAATATTAACATTTAAGCGTAACCATAGGAAAAAAGACCAAATTAAGAAAACATACTGAGCATGGGAAGATAAAGGAAGAGCTGCATATCCAACTACTACCTGTAAATAATTATAATTCCGAACAATCAATATTCAGCCCCAGACACGAGTGGTAAAATGAAAGCAGTGAAAAAAATAAAAATTGAGTGGAATGCGTGAATGAATTTACTGGCTTCGGAGCTTCTAACTTTGTTTGCAGATCAACATGAAATAAAGTAAATAGAAGGTGGTGCGTTGGTGTCCACATAGCAGGGAGGGAAAGTTTAATTTCGTCATGGTAGCATGCAACCCTAGCTCCAACAGCGATTTGGGTGTGACTCCACTTCTGAAGAGAGGCATCCAGACCTGGATCTCTAGGATATATTGCCTGAGCAGATTGAGTTACACACAAAAAACAAATAAGAAGAAAGTTTAGAAGGAGCAATGAAATTCCTTAAGAAAACAAAATACAGGACATTACCTCCAATGGCTGCCTACGGATATCGGCATCATCCTCCCTGAGTTCAACCCGAATAAACAAATTCCTTTTCCTACCCAAACTTAGTGTCAACGGATACACATACAGGCAGTGAAAAAGTTGTAAAAAAGGCTCGTTTCTTGTTGTAGTGCGGAAGTCAAAAGCATGGAACTATATGTTAATCAGTGTAAAGCACATTAGCAGAGGACCAGCATATATAAATAGAATTACACAAAACCACAGTATCATCACCATAGCAAAATTAAGCACTGCTGACATTATTGTCTTAACCAAATACAACATAGACCTGTAAGTATTGCTGATAAAAAAAAATAGACCTGTAAGATTAAAAGATCCCTAGTAAAGTGAACAACATGAGAAGTGACAACCAAGAAAGAAAGACAAGGTTTTGAAAATTTAGCCCTCCTTTAAGTGGTTCAAGATTATATATAAAGTTCGTCTTCTGCTATGACTAAGACATAAACCATTAAATAATGGAACCAGAGCAGATATGTCCAATTTAGGACAATTCTACATGTACACCCCACATCATTAATACTGCATTTGGGGAGACAATGCAAGAGTTACTATCTTTTAATAGCTAGTAACTTTGTTCTCTTAATTTACTCAACAATGATAAAACTTAACACCAGGAGTACACTATAAAGCTGTCTCCATGATCACAAACTAAAATATCCATACATACCACTATCTTCCATGCAAAAACCGAGTCTAGAGAAAATATCAACCAGAACTCAGCAACAAATTCACTTCTAGGACAAAATCTATTATTAATTCTATAAAAAAAAGTAAATTCTACTCTAATAAAACAAATCCAATCTGCTAGCTAAAGGCTGTCAACTCAATCAAAAGACATAATACTTACATCTTCAGCATTAAAATCTGAATTTCCATGTTGAGTTGCTCCATTTCCGGAAGCTGGAGATACTACCCTGAGGATGCTACCCTGAGGATCATCACAACCATTACTAGTATACTTTCCAGACAGTGAATCAGCAACACGATCCCCTGGGTCAACAGAATCATTGGTTATACTACCACTTTCAGACACGTTCTCCAGATCAGCTTGGGAAATCTGGTGCTTCTCAATTTCCAGCCTCAAAACACCTTTGACAGGTTTGTGCACCTTACGTTTAGGATCCTAGAGATTTTACATGAAATAGCAGACACAAAGAACAGATTAGAGTTTAACACTACTATTTTAAACATTGCAATCATAGAAGTCTGTCTTCTTGAGAAAAGAAAAATGCACATCTACCAAAAGTTGAGACTTAATAATATAAGAGGCACAGCAGTGTCATATAGACCAAACCTAGATTAGACAACCTTTAGAAACCCAAAAAATAAGACCAATTAAAACTGTTAAACTATATGAAAGAGAGAGAGAGAGGGACATTGAGCTGAAAACTGTGTTTCTCAAATAGCACGAATGGTTTATTTATATTGACAAAAAGGAACCGAGCCAATAAATAGAGGAGATTCGATATCCTCTACTAATAAAGATATGACAAATAAAAATGCTCCTAATAAAACATATATAACCTAGATATTCTTGATTATATGGGATCTGCTTCTTACTTCTATAATTATTAAAAAAACAAATTTAAATTACATAAATTGAATAAAACAAGCAACTGATCATAGAGGACGATGCAATCACAAATTAACATTTTAATCTGATGGAAGAGCAGAAAAACAACACCCAAATAAATAAATATTTAAAGCATACTAAATAATTGTAATACAGTGCATATCAAGAAAACCAATGAAACAATAAATAATGAAAACCTATAACAGGAAGATTCAATAAATAAATAATATTTAATGCATGCTGAATAATTGTAATATCGCAACTCATGATAGTCAGAGTCATTGGAAATGGATCTTGACTAGCAGTTAAAAGGTTATATGACTGTTCAGATCTATCAGTACTATTTATAATCACAAATTATACATTTACTGCTGCTGGAAACTGTTTCTATACTAATTTATAAGGCAATTAACATTATAGGGTTATATTTTCTATTTTTACTATCAATGTACTTCAATCTGAATAATTATCAATTATAGAGAGCTGCAGGGTGCCTACTAACACAAGCAATTCACCAAATATCTATTTTCTTCAGCAAATTAAGTAAGAAAATTTATTCCTGAAGAACAAAACCAAAGACAGGAAACCTGAAACGCACACCTGAAGTGATTCCTCCGTATAGCATTCTTTGACTTTGTTTAAGGTTGAAACCTCAACTACCACAGAATTTCCATTAGAGTAACTCAGCTTTCCATCTAAAGACATTTTTGCACTAGTCTCAAAAACACCTTCATGAGAACTTGAACCAGATACACTTGGAGCAAGAGGGCTGCTTGGGGAAGCAGGCCCTACTGAAGCTGCACCAATACTGCTATCAAATAATGATACAATGGTCCATGCGAAGGACTCTTTGTAAGGCATGATTTTAGACCACACCTGCAGTTTTTGCTTCTCT
>Ga0123342_1009957_pt1 | contig 11091 bp, 5 predicted proteins | sample Turbeawhitnodule_FD_89960 | JGI IMG/M metagenome (GOLD analysis project Ga0123342, IMG submission 89960) | Root nodule microbial communities of legume samples collected from Mexico - Turtle bean Mexico white nodule | ecosystem: Host-associated > Plants > Roots > Nodule | place: Mexico: Nepantla... | reverse complement strand
TCTAATTAGCAACTAAGGTTTTAGATACCAATTATTTAGTTTCTAAATTTAGTCTCTAAAACCTTGGTTGCTAATTAGATACCAATTTAGAAACTATTTAACAATAATAGAAAATAATAGAAAATAAACTAATTTAAAAATCAAATTTCTTTTTAGTTTCTAAAATGGTCTCTAATTTAGTTACTATTGCAACTAATTATTTTGTTTTCTAGAAATTGGTTTCTATTTCATTATTTTCTTGTAGTGAGAGGTTAAAAAAATATTGATTTCTAAATTAGTTTCTATTATTGATAAATAGTTTCTAAATTGGTATTTAATTAGTTACTAAGGTTTAGCTATCAATTATTTAGATTCTAAATTTGGTAGCAAAAACCTTAGGTACCAATTTAGAAACTATTTATCAATAATAGAAATTAATTTAAAAACCATAAACTTTTTAGGTCTCTAAGTTAATTAATATAACAACTAATTATTTTTTTTTCTAAAATTAATTTATATTCAATTATTTTCTTGTAATGAATAAACTGATTTATTAGCTCAAAATTTATAAATTAAAAATTTATTAAATAGTTTATTAGTTAGTAACAAATCTAAAAGTTAGTTTTGGCAAAACATAAGATATACTAGTGGAGTAAAACAAAAAAAGTAAAAAAAATACTTAAACAAAGAGAATTACTTAATTTACAGAAAAAAAAAATATCAGATACTAAACAGTTGATTGAAAATCTAAAATATATATAATGTATGGGTGAAAGATGTGATAGTTAAGTTTAAAGTTAACATAGTTTTGTATTGATTAGTTTTGACTCTTTTAAGATTCTTTTCCAGTGCAAGTGAAGAGAAGAGACTCCCTTCCCTTGAACCAAAGGCTTCACAAAACTATCTCCTCTGTTCTCCCATTCTACCAGAGAAACACAAACACACAAAACTTTTCTGTACTATTTGTTTAGGAATAAGCATTACAGATCCTAAAGATATCACAACAAAACATAAATATATATGATCAGTGAATCTTGTTTTACATATATAATTTGTTTGTGATTTTGTAATCTCTAATCCTGATTTGTAGCCACAATTCTCGAGATATTAGTAATCATTTCTTATAAACAAAGGTGTGTATATATGCATTATATATATGATCAATAATTATTATAAAAATTCCACCATATTTCTTTTTCTATCTCTGATATCTTTTTTCTCTTTCTATCACAGCAATCATTTTATCTCAAAACCATATTATGCACATAGAGATTCTTAATAAAGTTTAGACCCAAATTATTACAATTCATATCAATCCATGTATTTATCAGTACCCTTTTTGTTACAACTCAGATCACTTTCAAATACAGGATTTTAAATTTGTGAATAGATAGATAGATATATTATTTTCCATCACAAACGAGAAGCACAGACCCAAACACAACCTTATCAATCTCATTCAATCAGAGAGAAAGGAAGTAGAGTCTAGGAGGAGGGCTTCATTTCAGATATGATGGCATCAGCCAGCTGATCATGAGCTTCTTCCCATGCATTCTTCATTTCCGGGGACCACATTTCAGGCACTGCTTCTTTTATGGTCTCCAGAAGTGCCAACTTTGTTACCTTCACAAACCAGAAGAAAGAACTATAAACAAAATACTCTATAGATAAACAAAAGCAAAAGTTATGCAAGATTGACAAAAAGTACTGATACAAAAGTTATATTATATTTTACACCACTCATGCATTTTTGAATGAAATCTCACATAACTTACCTCAAAACTTAATTCAAACATTGATATAACAAATAGAACCAAATGTCATTTTCAACTTTTATACATGTTGATAGTTGACACTAACAAATAAACCATCTTTATCAGCTATAGATATGTTCATGTTGTAAGAATATGATATATATATACATACCTTAAAATGCTCAGCTATAACACCTGCTTTAAAATGACTGGCACCTAATTTTTTCAAGTTTGATTCCCTCACAGTGACTTTACCAGCTTTCCTCAGTTGAGAAGCTGAGTCACAGGTCTGCAATAACAAAAACAAAATAAATTGATAACAATAGACCAATATTATGTAACTTATGGTTGAAAACTAAACATCATCATTAAAGTGTTAACTTGGTATGTTGTTGTCTAGTAGTGTTGTTAGTGGGTGGTGAGAAATGAAGTGATGATAAAGGTGAAATGAATGAAGCAATAAAAATCACCATGACAAAGACAGCCTTGGCATGGGGCTTGATCTTGGGGTTTTCCTCCAAAGGAACGTTTGAATCTTTCAAGAATGAGAACAGTTGCTTAGCTTCAGGAGCAATCTCCAATATTCTAAATGTTGAATTCAAAGTCATGTATCAGTGATAATAAGTTTAAGTGTTGAAAATATGCAGTGTGGTGTATGAATTAGTAGTTGGTGATAGGTTGAAAGAGTTGAAGAAATTAAATGGAGCTTACTTGGTGAAAAACTTTAGACCGAGTTCTCCAGAATTGTTCTTCATTGCTTCCCATGATTTGAGCACAAGAGCTTCTTGCTCTTCTGTGAAAACTCTTGCATCCATGTTTGTGACTGATATGAAAGAAGTGGTTGGTGTTGTGGCTTGCTTTTATACTGAGATTACTTCAAGATGAGGTTGCCCCTTCATTGCAATGGGTAGGCATTCCTGTTTCACTCCCACGTTCTTTCTGATATTTCCAAGAAAATAAAAATATCAATTAAAATATTAAAATAATCACCATTATCTTAGGAATATAAAATTACTATTTTTTTAGGATTTGGAAAAACTATGTAATTATTATATTAGGTGTTTAAGGTATTGGATTACCTAAATTAAGAAAAAAAAATTAATTATTTTATTTTTAATAAGTTATCTAATATAATAAAAATGGAAATAAAAGTATAATAAAAAAATTTATATCATCTTGAAATTCTAAAAATGATAGATAAAAAACTAATATTATATAAAACGTGGAGAAAGTAATTAAACCTGAGATGAACCATGTGTATGAGAAGTTATGTAACTTAACTTAAGATTAAGAAAATTATGTAACTTAATCAGTGATAGTAACATATTTTTGAAAATAATAACATAAGGTTATTTTTTATTTTAGTTTTAGTCTTAGAAATTAGTATGATAAATATTATAGACCTATCCTGGTTGATATAATGTTTATTTAATAGAATTGACAATAAATATAGATAATATATAATGTGAGTCTATACAAATAATGTAGTGAACTATATGGTACCCAAAAAAACATTATGTATTATGTTAACAAACAATTTGAACATGCACATTAATTAACATTTTCAACATGCACATAATTAATGGTCTAATCTCGAACAAGTCTCTTAAACATCATTAATGGTCTAATATCGGACAAGTCTCTTAAACATCATATCTAAATCAAACACACTTATCAAACATCATCAACACTTGTAAGACATTCATAAAATTCTGTGAAATATCTCATTCAAAAATTTATTTATTGAATTTTTAACAATTCTAACACAATTTTAAAAAGAAATATTTTAATTTTGTAAAAACTCAATTTTTTTTTATAAATTTTTATTATATATCTTTGTATTTGTGTTTCTGTTGTATCATTATCTATGATACATATAACATGTTATACTAACAATTCAACTGTTTCAACTGTTGTTAAAAGAAAAACAAAGTCGAGACTAACGATGAGGCACAGCTTCAATGCATTACCACAACTTTCAAAAACAGAGCTACAGGTGAAAACATCACACCCTTATTCAGTAATCAGAGCATATTTTTTCAAAATTTCTCCCTTTTTCAAAACAAAGGTTCAACTGCATTCCCTACCAAAACCATGACAGAGCCACTGAATATAACATTTTTAAAAGCATATTGACAAAAAGAAGAACGAAGGAACAAGAGAAAAAGATAAGAGAGTGAACTGATATACAATGCAGAGTACAAAAAGCCATTGTCAACCACATCCATAGTTTATATCAGGTGTTGCAGCAACAGCTGAAAATGGAATTTCAATTCTCTCTTTCACTAGGCATCGAGCTTCCCCATTTTCCCACACCAGAATTCTCCCAGGTGGACACTGAATACTTCGTCTCTCGCCCCCATTTGTAGTTGTAGATCTCTCCAGATTTTCTACTCTGTGACGCCAGCCTTGCACGCTGAAACGAGTGCCTAACTTAGGCCCAAAACCAGACAAACTTAGTATTGATACCACGCCAACTACCGTGAGCATTGTTTTGGCTGCAGAAGTTATAAAAAATCCCAATCCTTTTCTCGAACTTTTAGCCTCATTCTCAACGTGACTTTGATCTTTTTCACTGAGATTCTTGTTCGCCTCAATCATTGGATCAAGCGTCATTAACCCATTACGAACAGACTTGTTCACGGAAGGAATCTGTGAGAGATATTCCTTGTCCATAGACACAGAGTATGGAGGGCGGCTAGGATACGGAGGAAGTAGTAGATCATTGCTGTGCTCCACTGTTTCACTAGCAAAAGTGGAAGCTTCATGTATCACTTCCAATTCCTTACCTTTGTACTCAGTGAGCTTGTCAATTAACATTTTGCGACTGTTTTCAATCTCAGCCAAAGCAATTTCTCTTTCATATCGCTGTTGTTGTTGCAGAACCTGTAAATAGCACAACAATACATATGATTCGCAAACTATTATCTCAATCATAATTTGATTATTTTCCCACAGAAACGCATAAAAAATCAGAAAAAAACTTCTAAAATCATCTTACAAGCACTAATATAAGTTCAATGATAATAACCTGAAAATAATAAACAAAATCATATTCTAGCAACGTCACAAAGTAGGAAAGAGTGTGAAGGACTGAAGGCATACTGATCACATACTTCCAAACTCCAATCAGTCAAGTTTCACTTCACATTGTGGATTTGCTAGGCTAAGAATGAAGAAACCATTAATTTAGAATGTAAATATGCAATGCAAGGGAAAACTGTATTTGGAAGAAAGCACAAACGTGAACACACCACGTTTCCACAATAGTCTTATCAAGCATCTAATACAATCCGGGACTGTTTAGTTTAAGAAATGCTTTCTTTTTTCAGTTTTTTATTACAAAAAACACCACTTTATTTACTATTTTTAATCTGCATAAAAACAATGAGAAGTTGTCTTCTTTAGTATAAAAACCCTTGAAAACATGAAAGAAAATGTAAGGTAGTGTTTTGATCAATCCATGAATCAACTAAAGCATCCCGGGCTGCAAATACACTGCAGATTCTTGTGGTGGTAGTCAACCACAGGCGTTACTGAACTTGAATATGTCCAGCTAGTAGCTAATTTCATCACTAAATGGAGTTTATTGGTCTTTGATACCGACAAGAATGAACCGAAGCTGGTGTGCAACAAAAACTTCCATAACTTTTAGACACAAGACAACCACCCAAATCTCAAACTCACTCACTAAGACAGCAACAAATCAAGAACCCAACCAAAAACCTTTTAAAAAAACAAAGACAATCTACGACATTCCACAATTCCCAATCATAAAAAAAAAAAACCCAAATAAAAAAAATCCCTAATTTTGAAAAGGGCACCTGCAAGGAAGAAAGCTGAGTCTCCAAGGCTTCAAGGGCATCGCAAATGTTGAGAAGTCGTTCGGTAGCTTCTTCGTCGTCGTCGTCAGCGGCGTGCGACGAGGGGCCATTGGCGGTGGCTTTGTGGATGCAATTGCTGATTTTCAATCGAAGTTCTGTGGCTCTCGCCAACACTAACCCTATGCCTTCCTCTTCCATTCTCCTCTCTCTCTCTCTCTGTGTCTCTCTGTCTCTCTTTGTTTGTTTCCTTTGTTGGGTTCTATTCTACCCTAGATTCAAACCTTGTAATTTCAATTTCCCTAATATTAATTTTGTGAATTTTTAAGGAAAAAGAAAAGTTTGACATGAAATCCAAACCCGCCAAATGCTTCTTCATCTATCGCTGTCTCCCAGTGGTGGGGATTGTGATTAAGTGATTCTGATGCGCCATAGAGAAAGAAAATCTACTCTCACTAACTTTTGCGTTTTGTCAAATTTCCCAAACAGACAAATATTGAAATCAGCACTTTTTATCATTTCCAAAATTACTGTTCAATTTTCATCTCTTTTCTTTTATTTAATTTATTTCAGTGTGTTAAAATACTAATTTATTACCCTGCTCAAATTATTGTGCAGAACATACCATGTGTACAATCACAGCAATTATTATTTGAAAAAATGTCTAGAAAAAGTTTAGGGTTTATAAAAGTGTAAGTTTGAATATTGGATTCAATGGATTTACCAAATTTTACTTTTAAAAGTAGTATGCTTTCACCTTTTGGATTGCCGTGTGGCTATGATTCTCTCAAACCTGTCATTAAATATAATTTCATAGTTTAAAAATGATGAGCTTGATATCTATCTAAAAAAAATATATAAAATTGTTCTGATAAAAAAAAATCTCTAGATCATTTAGTCTTTTAATTTTTACTATTTTAAATATTATAATAATATAAAAAGAAAATAATAAGATTGATATATTAAATATTTAAGATTATTTTCATATAGACTTTTTTATCTCTTGTATGAGTCTAAAGACTACTCAAACAGTTGGTAGGAATATTTCAACAAATTAAAGTAAAATTACAAAATAATAAAAAATAATTGTTTTTTAAAGATCATTTGTTCATCAGATAAATTTTCTAAGAGATTACACTTGTCAGTAAATATTTTATGTTGATGACATAGAAAAAATAATAATCACTACTTCTACATTTTATTTTTTATTTAACTTTCTCATTTTATTCTTAACTTTTTATATGAACTATCTAATTCGTTTGTTACTAAATTGACTCTATAATATATTTTATAATTTTTTTCATACCTATGGAAACAAATGTCCTATCCTTTATTATCAAAGAAAGTATGCTTATTTTTTCAGATAAAAATTAAATAAATAGTATAAAATTATTTGCTTTTATTTAAACAATTGACATCCCCGACAATTATTTTCAACTATTTTGAAATTTTGATTAATCTAATTATAACGTGAGTTGTAAATTTGTAACCATGAATTTTGATGGAAGTCACGCACGTGCACCTTTATTTCCATATGCATGCATGAAGGAGCGTGAATTAAAATGCAAAACCAAGCATACAACATCATCATCACACACACACATATATATATATATATATATATATATATATATATATATATATAATCTTTTGATGTTTGTGAAAAAATCAATTATGGTGTTATCAGCCTTTTGTTTTTGGTCCTAGAAGGAACAAATCAAGAATACTTTTATTTTCAAAAGCAAAAGTCAGTAGCAATGGCAATTAGGTCCCTGAGAGTGAGAGATGCTCTGGTATTCTGTGACCATGTCCAGGCAATAAAATCTGGTCTGGTATCAAGCATTTTCACTTGTAATCAACTCATTCACCTCTATTCCAACCATGGCCTTTTGCAAGAGGCCCACAAACTGTTCGATGAAATTCCCCACCCGAATGTATTCTCTTGGAATGTCATAATCATGGCTTACATAAAAGCACACAACTTGACTCATGCACAAGCCCTTTTTGACTCAGCCTCTCATAGAGATTTGGTTTCTTATAACTCCATGTTGTCGGCTTATGTTGGTTTGGATGGCTACGAGACTGAGGCACTTGATTTCTTTACTAGAATGCAATCTGCACGTGACACAATTGGGATTGATGAGTTCACTCTCACGACCATGCTTAACCTTGCTGCCAAACTACGTGTGCTGCGTTACGGGAAGCAGATGCATTCATATATGGTGAAAACTGCAAATGATTTAAGTAAGTTTGCTTTGAGTTCTCTCATAGACATGTACTCCAAATGCGGTTCCTTTCAAGAAGCATGTACTGCATTTGGCGGTTGTGAGGGGATGGTGGACCTGATTTCAAAGAATGCAATGATTGCAGCTTGTTGTAGGGAAAAAAGGATGGACATGGCCTTAGATATATTTTGGAAAAATCCTGAATTAAATGATACTGTGTCTTGGAACACATTAATTGCAGGGTACGCCCAGAATGGCTATGTGGAGAAATCACTTACCTCGTTTATTGTGATGACTGAAAATGGTATTGGTTTCAACGAACACACTTTAGCAAGTGTTTTGAGTGCTTGCACAGGTCTAAAATGTTTAAAACTTGGCAAGTCTGTTCATGCTTGGGTTTTGAAAAAGGGTTACAGTTCAAATCAATTTATTAGCAGTGGCGTTATCGACTTCTACTCTAAGTGTGGGAATATCAGATATGCCGAGTTAGTCAATGCAGAAATTGAGATTAAAAGTCCATTTGCAGTTGCTTCATTGATTGCAGGCTACTCATCTCAAGGTAACATGACGGAAGCCCAAAGGCTTTTTGATTCACTTTTGGAAAGAAACTCTGTTGTATGGACAGCTCTATGTTCTGGGTATGTTAAATCACAACAATGTGAGGAAGTATTCAAACTTTTCAGGGAGTTTAAAACTAAAGAAGCAGTAGTTCCTGATACAATGATCATTATCAGTGTGCTTGGTGCCTGTGCCATACAAGCTGCCCTTAGTTTGGGAAAGGAAATTCATGCTTACATCTTGAGAATGAGATTTCATGTGGATAAGAAATTACTGAGTGCTTTGATTGATATGTACTCAAAATGTGGAAATGTTACTTATGCGGAGAAAATCTTCCAACTGGTTACTGATAGTGATAGAGATGCAATCTTATACAATATCATGATTGCTGGTTATGCTCATCATGGTTATGAAAATAAAGCAATTTATCTTTTTCAGGAAATGTTGAATAAAAGTGTCAAGCCAGATGCAGTCACTTTTATTGCACTTCTATCAGCTTGTCGGCACAGTGGATTAGTTGAACAAGGAGAGAAATTTTTTATTTCCATGGAACAAGATTACAATGTATTGCCGGAGATTTACCACTATGCGTGTATGGTTGATATGTATGGAAGGTCTGATAAACTAGAAAAGGCAGTAGAATTCATGAGGAAGATTCCCGTACCAATTGATGCTACAATCTGGGGGGCATTTCTTAATGCTTGTCAGATGAGCAGCGATGCAGCACTTGTCAAACGGGCAGAAGAGGAGCTATTAAAAGTTGATCCAGATAACGGGTCTAGATATGTGCAGTTGGCCAATGCATATGCTGCCACAGGGAAGTGGGATGAGATGGGAAGAATAAGAAAGAAAATGAGAGGATACGAGGCCAAAAAGCTTGCTGGTTGCAGTTGGATATTTGTGGAAAATGGTATTCATGTATTTACTTCTGGTGATACATCTCATTCAAAAGCAGATGCAATATATTCAACTTTGATATGCTTGACTGGGAAACTGTATTTATCTTTCATAGAACTGAAGCAACTTAATGAAATTCAGACTGGTATTTAGGATGTATTTTGATGGTTAACTAGCCAATGCCAGTAAAATTGGATGCTCTGCCATATAGGGATCATAGAGCAACCATCCAATGCAGCATGCTTATAGATAGTATTGCAGTAGCCAATAGGAATTATAGTACTACTACAAAAATTATTGGAAGACTAGTTTCTTCATGAAAGGGCATTTAATGATTTGGAAGAGGTATAAGACAGGTTTTTGAGGCAGAGACTCCTTCACCTGTACACCAACCTTGCTCAATTCATCATCCCGCTACTCAAATTTAGACACTGAGGGGATGAAATATACATGACATGTCCTCTTTACTACAAATATTTGATGTTGTTGCATCCTATCCTATCCTATCCTATCCTATCAAAGGAATCTCTTGGCAAATGTAGTAAAGAGCAAAAGAATTGTAAGTTGGCCTGATGAGATGACTTGTAAATCCACCATTGGAGTACAGACTTCTACGGAGATACATATGGAGAGAGTTTATTCCTTTGGAGTTGAAGTTTTAGTAGATTACAGATTCTGTGACGGCAGTTGTTCAAGACAGAAAAGGTGGTGTTCTACAATCTACACGAGCAACTGTGTCTCATATTTGGTGACGTATGGAACATAATGAAGGATTAATGCTCCGTGATTATGAAAGCTCGTGGTGATTCCACCCTAGTGTCTTGGTGCTGCTATGGGTAATCTGAAGCGTGCAAATGGAAACAAAGAAACATGTCTTGAATTCTTGTGCTCTATTTCGTTTTTTCAAGCATGTGAGAAGCTAGGAGAAAGCCAGCTCTTTGATTGCCGCTGTAGTTGGTTGTTGAGTTTTGGTTTTGCTGCTGTTCTGTGAAGACATTCTTTAGGTATGAAGTTCAGATTCCATCAAGGTAGAGATGGATCCCTTGAGGATAAAAGGACCTCCTTCAGATAAGCAGTTTGAGGATAAAAGGACCCCCTTCAGATAAGCAGCAAGAGTCCATCCTTCACCATGTGCAGTTTGCCTGAGTCCTCGGAGATATTTTAGATACAGTTGATCTGTTATATTTATGGTTTGTTAATAATTCAGTACTCTGTCTACCACTTTAGTCAGTTTATACCATCAACTGTAATGTGATTTAAATATTAATCTAGACTAAATGCATTGATTCCTCCTCAAAGAAAAATCGGTAAACTATGCTCCTATCCAGATAGTTTAAATTTGTAGGAAAAATTTTAAATTTAAACTTGAATATATTTAGTATCTAAAATTTTGGATTATATCGTTTTTATTCTCCAAATTTAAAATTGAACTTTAGTCATGTAATTTTAAAAAAAAAAAACTTGTTTTATTCTCTGTCCCAAAGATATTTCATGGTTTCACTTGGTTAATAAATTACAAGTTGTTACATGATAAACTATTTTGATTCTACATTCTTGCCATCAAACACTCTTTCACTGTGAGAGCATTTTAAGTACGAGGCATTTTGGGTATTGTTAGATATTATTATATATTATTTTATATTATTATATATTATGTTTAGAGACCAAAATAATTAGTTACAATAGGAATTAAAATAGAGACCATTTTAAAAACTAAAAAAAAAATGATTTCTTAATTAGTTTCTATTATTTTCTATTATTGTTAAATAGTTTCTAAATTGGTATCTAATTAGCAACTAAGGTTTTAACTACCAATTATTTAGTTTCTAAATTTGGTAGCAAAAATCTTGGTTGCTA
>Ga0123342_1009956_pt1 | contig 11093 bp, 8 predicted proteins | sample Turbeawhitnodule_FD_89960 | JGI IMG/M metagenome (GOLD analysis project Ga0123342, IMG submission 89960) | Root nodule microbial communities of legume samples collected from Mexico - Turtle bean Mexico white nodule | ecosystem: Host-associated > Plants > Roots > Nodule | place: Mexico: Nepantla... | reverse complement strand
TTTATAAGTATGCGAGAGATCGAAATTTAGGAAACATTCTTAAGAATTTTATATGCGAGAGATCGATATAAATGAATTTTCTACGGGCATCAATCTCAATCAAAGAACTTAATATTGACATGCTAATCAAAATACATGAGAGTGAGAGATATGAAACTTAATCCCTATTTTTCCAACTGAAACAACTAATTCTTTGTTTGTTTTCTTATTGATCATTGTCAACACACTCAATTCAACACTTTTTTCATTGTTCTATTGTTATATTTAGCGACTATTGTACTTGATAATTCACTGTTCCTTGTGGGATCAATATCCGTCCTTAGGAACAATTATTACTTCTGACAAACGCGGTGCATTTGCCGTAAAAAGTCATCACCGATTCTGATGAACATATGGATGCGTATACCACTCATATGAGTCTGTATACGAACGATGACATGGTCTTGTGCCGAGTCTTCCCAACTTCTTTTAAAGGAGGAGCCCTGAGCTGGTTCACGAAGCTCCCTCCGAACTCTGTAGATTGTTTTGAAACGCTGGTGACAAAGTTTGATATCAAGTTTGCAACCAACCGACCCCATCACCTAACATCCATTGCCCTGGTCAGCTTCCGCTAGGAGAAGGGAGAGTCCCTAAGGAAGTTTATCGACCGATTCGGGAAGGTCTTTATGAGTATTCGGAACCTCAGTCCTGAGGTGGCGATGCATCATATGCTGACGACCCTCCGACCGGGCCCCTTCGCTGACAGCTTGTGCATGCAACCTGCGACGAGCTTGGATGAACTTAGACTTTGAGCCGCAAAGTTCATGCAATTTGAAGAGCTACGCGAATTCAGAAGCCAGGCTCGGGCGGAGACCAACGATGAGAAGAAGGATGAGAAAGAGCGGCAGGGAAGGTCTGGGTCTGGACGAGGTGATCCCAGACGGGGTAATCGTGGACTCCGGTTCTCACGATACACACCCCTCAACGCCGATAGAGGGAAAATCTTGCAGGAAGCCTTTAATGCGGAGCTGATGCCACCACCTAGAAGGGCTCTAAGTCCGGATGGTGCCGACCGTAGCAAGAAGTGACGGTATCATCAGAATACCGATCATTCAACCGAAGGACAAGATAGAAGAGCTAATTCAGGCCGGGCATTTACGTCGTTATGTGCGGGGCGGCCGCACCACATGGCGTTCCCCGTGTAGGGAAGAAGCACCAAGGAAGAGGGACCGCACCGGCCGAAGGAGGATGATCCTCGCCGAGAACGCCGTAAAGGGAGGGACTACCCTCCAAGTCGATACCTGGATGAGTTCAATCATCCAGTATCTAGAACATGGAACTTGCAAACCAGGCAACGAGAAAGCAATCAGGCTGCAATGCGCTCGCTACACCATGATCGGCCAGGACCTATACCGAAGGGGGTACTCAATTCCACTTTTGAAGTGCCTTACCAAGGAGCAAACTCAATATGTGTTGCAGGAAATCCACGATGGAGCGTGTGACAATCACTCCGGGGCGAAAACCATGGCGACCAAGGTCATCCGAGCAAGATACTATTGGTCGACCGTCCAAGGCGATTGCGCAGAGTACGTCAAGAAATGCTTGAAATGCTAGGAATTCGGCCCCTACACGACTCAAAACCAGAAGAACTCCAAAACATGACATCACCGTGGCCATTTGCCATATGAAGAATGGACATCATTGGCCCTTTCTCACTTGACAAAGGTTAGACAAAGCACCTGCTGGTTGCAGTGGACTACTTCACGAAGTGGATAGAGGTCGAATCGCTAGCATCCATATCGGCCAGAAACGTCCAAAATTTTGTTTGCAAGAACATCGTCTGTAGGTTCAGGCTACCGAACATGATCGTGTCAGACAATGGACTGCAGTTCATTGACCAAGGGCTCCAGACCTTCTACGAGGACCTTGACATCAAATCCGTTACCAGCTCGGTCGAGCACCCTTAGACAAATGATCAAGCAGAGGCGGCCAACAAGGTTCTCTTAAACGAATGAAGAAGAGACTCGACACAGCGAAAAGAAGGTGGACCGAGGAACTGCTCGAGGTCCTGTGGGCGTACCGATGCACTCCTCAGACCACAACACAAGAAACATTGTACAACCTCATGTACGACACCGAGACCATGATCCCAGTAGAAGTGGGCGAATCGTCCATCAGACGACAGCTGTTTGACATATCCCTCAATCAGGAAAGTTTAGCAGTCGGGCTCGACCTCATCAACGAGCTTTGCGATAAAAGCAAGATCCGTGAAGCCGCCTGCAAGCTTCAAGCAGCAAGAAGGTACAACATGAAGGTTTGGCCAAGGAGCTTCCACAAGGGTGACCTTGTCTGGAGGGAAGTCAGACGGTAAGTTCTCATCAAAATGGGAGGGACCATTTCAAATTCGAGAAGTAGGAGAAGGGGGAGCGTACCACCTAGAATGGTTGTCGGGAAAGGTTGTACCGAGGACGTGGAATTCCACACACCTCAAATTTTATTTCAATTGAACAAATGAATAAAATTCACGCACTCTTTCCTTATCCGGTAACACCAGCGGTCAGAGAGGTTTTAAAGAAGCATTTTCATCAAACAACGTGCAAACCATAAAATTAACCCAAAAGGCACGGTTTGGCCAGGATGAAGCCTTAACCGGCATACCCTCCCGATACCCAAAGTGCAAGTGTCGGCCAGGATGAAGCCTTAATCGGCATACCCTCCTAACACCTAGTCACAACGGTTCAACCAGGATGCAGCCTTAACTGACATTCCCTCCTGATACCGCTAGCTACATCGACCGCATAATTTTACTTGTCTAAACTAGGCACTTTTTATCTTGCTACGTTTTAATGGCCAACTGCCTTCAATTCGTTAAACAATTTACTTATAAACGACCAATCACATCAACTTACGCCAATTAGGTTCATTAGGTTGGTTATTATTAACTCACACTCACACCGATCGAAGGAAAAGACTTGTGCAAATTATAGAAAATGAAAACGATCGATTCTATTCATCCAGCAAAAGGTGGAGGCCACACCCCGACCTCAAGGGAACAAAATGAACGAAAGAAAAAACCTAAAAGCCTAGGCTTTGATCTTCAACATCCTCGCTCGGGGTAGGCTGGTCGGCGCTCTGCAAATTCTGGACCTCGTCCGCAGGAACCAGTCGGCCGTTAAAGACCTCCATCTCTTGGTCAAATTGACCAGAGGGTGGAGGCCCATCGTACAACACCTCAGCCTGCCGGATGGCCAGGTCAAACCTCTGAGTAATTAAGACCATGGTATCCTCCATGGTATTCAACACCTCAGCCTTCGCCGCCTCTTTCCCTTGCCGCATAGAGGCAATCTTCCCTTCCATGGATGCCCCTTTGTGTTCGGCCTCCTCCAGGGCCTTCCTCAGCCGGGTGTTATCAACATACCATCAACATACCGACCGCCTGCGGTATTTCTCTCTTTGCGATCATTGAAACAAAAACAAGATGTTAGTCACAAACATAGAATGAACAACCGAAGGTCTACAGATTTCAAACATACCCTCAAAGGCCGCTTCACGATCGATCTCTGTGTACAACGACATCAATGACCGAGCGAGGAGCTTCCTCGTAAGGCTATCAAACAAAGCAAAGACCTCCCGCTCGCTATCACTTGGATTGACCGGACGTGGCCAATCCTTTATCCTGGTGGGGCTCCTTGTCCAAAACAAGGGAAACCTCGGCTGGCCGACCACGTCGAAGAAGTGGGACGTGCCCGCCGAATCCACGAAAACCTTAAAGAACCTTTCTTTAAAGTTCTTATAGGAGGTCATGAAAGCCTTGAACAGGACGTTGCCCGCCCGGCTGACCAAGGAATGCCATTCAACCAGCTCGAATGGGTGAGAGGCATAAAAATGAAGAAAACAGGTTGGAAGGGGACGCACCACAAACGCCCAACATACCATGTGAAAAGCCTGCATGGACGCCCTTGTATTCGGGTGCAACTAACTTGGTGCTACGTTAAGCGCCTGAAGGATGCCCACCGTGAACTTGTAGAAAGGAAGCGACACGTGCAAGTCTGAAAAAAGACAGTTATACATGAAGAAAAAGGGGGGTTCGGTAGATAACCATTCCCTGTACACCCGGTCGTCCAGCGAACAAGGGCCGAACGACAGTAAGGACTCCTTGGCCGAAGCCTTCAAGACAAGAACCTTATTCAAAAAATCAGCTACTGAGGCATCCGTATGGAACATAGACGCGATCCCATACACCTTGGGATCGACCCAGGCAGGGCCCTCGTGAGGGCGCAGTCGCTCAGATGAGCTCGACCGGTCTGATGCGTTACCAACGTCATCACCCCTCACTTCCTCCACCTGTGGGGCAATGGTTTGAATTGCCCTGACCGAGGTGGAAGACGAAGAGGACGAATAGGAAGGGGGTTCAGGAAGAGGAGACCGAGCGGGAGAAGAAGAGGACGTGGGACGCGAATGAGAAGACATGAATAACCTTAGACGAATGAAGAACGTAGCGCAAATCGATCGGAGTCATTCGGGTCTCAGAGCTCAGTAAATTTCAGAAAGCGTGAAAGGCCATTGTTCCCAACCTCTATTTATAGCTCGAGGGTGTCTCGGGATCTCAAACGTCACAAAATCTCAACCGTTGGATCTGCCTGATCCAATGGTGAACGTTGCTTGGAGCCCAAAAACCCCTCATAAATTCACGTCACATCACCCGCTCAAGCGCCACCTCCAATCTCTTCACCCATCATCACCCCCACCGACCGAGGCCATTCAGTTAGAGTCTTTGGCTGTACTAGCTCTCGAGCCTGGGGGGCAAGTGTACTAGGACGACCGAGTGACTCAATGACTCGGTCAGGAACTTCACCACTCAACCAATCAACCACAATGAGAAGGTCACATGATGACATGTGACCGACCAACCCTTGGAGACGAGCCATGGGTTGACCAAGTCAGCAAGGTTAATCTACGATTAAGGGTTGTTTAGCACAACCCTAAACATGAACCAACCTCCTAATTTGGCCCACCATTGAAGACCCATTAAGGTAATATAAATAACACATATTCCAAGGAGAAAGGTACATCATTATCTATAGTACTCTGACACCCGAGTGCCGACACCCTGACTGACTTGAGCGTTGGAGTACCTTCTGCAGGTACCATCCTCGTCGGTGGAGCCAGAGGACCGAGAGGAGGAAGGAGAAACAAAAAGCTTAAAACGTCAGTGACCGACCGAAGGTAAAAGAAGAAGGAATCGTTCTCTAGGCTCCAAACCCGTTCGAGAATATATATATATATATATATATATATATATATATATATATATATATATAATTTTATAAAACTGGTATTAAATAGATTATGTAATTGTTATTTTTAAAAAGGAAGTTATTAAGTTATTTTAAAATAAAAAATTTATTCAATTTATTAAATAAATAATTATTTATTTATTTATTTATTAAATGGTAAAATTATTCAATTAAAATATAATATCAAAGAAAGTTACCAAAATAGTGTATCTTTATATAATCTCCAATTAAAAGATAATATTAAATAAAGTTACGCAATGATGTATCCTTTTCATTTAATAACACTACAAGAAAATCATGAAATAAAAACCAATTTTAAAGATAAAAAATAATTAGTTGTTATAATAACTAAATTAGAGACCATTTTAGAAACTAAAAAAAATTGATTTCTAAATTAGTTTCTATTATTTTTAAATGGTTTCTAAATTGGTATCTAATTAGCAAAAAAAAGTTTTTGCTACCAACAATAATATAAACTAATTTAGAAACCATTTTTTTAAATCTTTAAAATGGTTTCTAATTTAGTTACTATAACAACTAATTATTTTTTGTCTCTTATTTTTTTGTCTCTAAAATTGACTTCCTTGTAGTGTGATAGTGATAATAATTATAATATAGATGTATAATATTTAAATGAGAGAGATATCAGTTATATAAAATTAACTACTCATCATTAATCTATTTACAGTTTTAGTTTCCTATCATTAATATTATTAGAATATAAATAAAAAGTAATTAATAATAAATGAAAATGACATTTATTTTGTGCAACACTTATTTAAAGTAACCAAGTCTCTAACATTTAGTTGCTAGTCCAATCAATTTATGACAAAATATGTAATCTTTCAAAAGAAAATATTGTATAAAGATATAAATCACTGAAAAAAATTATTAAATATAAAATTAATTTTAAAAACTAAAATAATTAATTACTATTTAACTAAATTAAAAATTATTTTATAAACTAAAAAAATTATTATATTTAAAATATTTTTTATTATTAATATCAATTTATAAAATAATTTTTAATTTATATCTAATTCATATTTTTTAAGATTTTTGGTACTTACTATTTTATATTTTAAATCTCTTTTAAAAACAATTTAAAATTTAAATATTAATAACTAAAATCTAAGTAATTAATACACTACTACAAGAGAATTATGAAATAAAAACCAATTTTAAAGACCAAAATTAATTAGTTACTATAGTGACTAAATTAGAAACCATTTTAAAAACTAAAAAAACTTATAGTTTCTAAATTAGTTTCTATTATAGTTAAATGGTTTCTAAATTGGTATCTAATTAGCTACCAAGATTTTTGCTACCAAATTTAGAATTTAAATAACTGGTTGTTAAAACCTTGATAGCTAATTAGATACTAATTTAGAAACTATTTAATAATAATATAAACTAATTTAGAAACTAATTTTTTTTAGTCTCTAAAATGGTTTAGGGTTTAATTAGTTTCTATTTAATTATTTTTGTAGTGATATAATTCCTTTATTAATGATAGAAACCACTTTAGATATAAATAATTTATTATTTTTAAATTAATATCTAATTTAATTAATATAATGATTAATTATTTTTTATTTCTAAATTATTATTTAATATTTTTTTTAGTGAATACTTGTATTTTAAAATACTGAAAATTTAAAAATATCATAGCATGTTTCCATCTGAATACATTATTTTTTGGACAAGCGTTTTTTCATTGATATGATCAAATTAATCCAACTACTAATTAAAGTAATAAATTATGGTTACGAAGGAACAGTTGAAATAATTTTGTTTAAACGTTAGAAGTACATTCTTTGATTTGATATTCTTAGGGTTGTACGTTACATGTTTGAATAATAATAATAAAAAAAGAGTATTCAAGTATCACGTGTGATCAATCTTGAGTCAAACTTGACAGCAACAAACATATACTAAAAGATAAAATACTATGAAGCTCGTTCCTCTTAAATATTAAATATTGTATGATACTTTTCTATAACACGTAGTATAATTTAAAAAGTATTTATGAACATTTTAATATAGTTTTAACACATTTAAAAAAAATATTAAATTTTTAAAATATTAAATTTTATTGTATAAATTATTATTATGATAATAAAATTAAAAAATAAATTCTTGTAAACCAGTTATAAAAAATATTTTTTTATTTTAAAAATAATTTAAAATATATTTATACACATAAATCTATATTATTAATTTATATAATATATTAATTTATATTTCGGTGTCCTATATTTTAGAAATCTTCCGTGTTTATGTAAAAGTATCTGTATTGTATAAATAAATATTTTATAATTTATAAATAAATGTAAAAATTTTATTTTATGAATGAGTTTTATAAAATTGTATTAATTTTAAAATTTATTATTTAATATAATATTATGTTATCGGATGATGATTTATTATATAGTTTGAGATGGCGTTAAGTCTCCCTGTTAACATATTTATTTATTGTGAGACTCTAATGGCACGTGGGTGTGTACTATTCCTTTCTTAAAATTCAACAATCTGTTTGGTAGTGGTCCTCCACTCTGCTTCTTCAAATGTTCTGATATATAATAAATGAATGGCAGGCAGTGTGTTGTGTGAAGGATGATAGGTATGTGGACAGCAGTAGCAGTGGCGGTGGTGTTGATTGTGGGAGGCTCTGCGGAGGGAAGGCCTCATCGGATTCTGGTGGATACAGATGTCGACACCGATGATTTATTTGCTCTTCTCTATCTTATCAAACTCAACACATCACAGTTTAAGTTGGAGGTAAGCCTTCATTTCTTCTTCTTCTTCTTCTTTTCTTCATCATCAATCATTCATTTATTTCTTCTTCCATACCAAATTATTCAAGATTTTCTTACTACCTTATTCATCACTTCTTTTTAATTTAATTTTAATAAAAAAACCCAGTTCTCAAGGTGTGCGTCATTCTCTCCCATTGTGGAATCTTTTTCTATACTTCCGGCACACTGTTTCATACTCTTGGATATTTAAATATATTTTTTCTTTCACGTCATCATCATATACGACTATTCATATCTTGACAACTCATATTACAATTGTTAAAACTAAAAAAAAAAAAAATTTTTAGGAAGAATTTTTTCTAAAAAAACGTGAAGTTAGTTTTCAAATATATAATGGTCAGCTGAACATTTTTTATAAATATTTATTTTTATCTTTTTTCGAGAGTTTACTTTACTCATTTGTTTGGTTAAGATTAATAAATAATGTAAGGATTGTTTTGTAAGTATTAATGGAGAAGGAGATACTTTAGTTTTTGAGTAAAGAATTAATTGAATTGAATTAATGATAGTTGATAAGTTATTGTTAAAATTAATTTTAAGTATGTTTTTTAAAATATAAATTTTATTTTATTTCTTAAATATATTAATTATAAAAAAATTAAAAATATTATTTCAATAACATTTACATAAAAGTTAAAGAAAAACCTAATAAATAGAACTGTTTTTAAAAACTGAATATTAAATATGAAGGTAGATTAATAATTTATCAAATAACCATCACGAACTCATCAGTTTTCTTTACATAAATTTTCTTTTAATATAAATCATTACAAAACTCTCACACATCATTTATACACATAACCACTCGTAACAAAGAAATGATACATCTCTTGAATTCCTTTCCAAATAAAGTTATAGTTGATGACTCAAATGAATTGACATTTTGGTGAAGATATTTGACATTTTCAGGGGAGGTTTGTTTTTTCCGGGTGGTGTTGAACCTAGTTCATGAAAAAAAAACAAATTGGTATTATTGTTAGAAAAATATTTAAAAAGTGATATAGTAAAAAGTTATAAAGTAGAAAGTTATAAAGTAAAAAGTAAAAGAAAGAAAGATTATATGATAGCATTTTGAAAGAAGTATGAGGATAAAAAATGGTAATTTATGAAGTAGTTATGAAGATAATTTGTGTGTGTGGTGGTAACATTTTTTCAGGCCATCACCATCAGTGCAAATGCTTGGACCAATGGTGGACATAGTGTTAATCAAATTTATGATCTACTTTATATGATGGGTAGAGATGATGTTGCAGTTGGAGTCGGCGGTGATGGTGGAATACTCCCAAACGGTACCATACTCCCTAACGTTGGTGGCTACCTTCCCATCATCGAACAGGTTTGTTACGTTGTAATCGTTCAATTTTTTTCTTCAATAAACCAAAACCAATAACAAATTTCTTCCATAGACCTTCTACATTTTACTTATGAGGATAAATTTGTTGTCTATCATGAAGTAATGTGATTTTATTGAATTGTATAATGTATCCTTAGTCGATTTCTGTGTAGTTTTTTTTTTAATATATATATATATGTTTAGAAGTTTTTGTTAATACATGTAAATTATTTTATTAATATTAAAATTTTGTAAGTATAATTTAAATTAATAATAATTATTAACTTTTTTATTTATTATATAATCATTTATATGAATTTTAAATATTTTTCTCAATTTATATATTAATATAATTTTAAAATAAATTTTTATTATTATTTTGAATTACGGTTTTTAAATAATATATATATATTTATTTATATTTATATATATATTTTTATATTTTAAAAATAAATTTTTATTTTTATTTTACATTATAGTTTATAAATAATATATATATATATATATATATATATATATATATATATATATTTGGTTATTTTATAAATAATGTTATAGATATACAATTTAGATTAGAAATAAAATTTAAGGACTATACATGGTTAATCTTTGGGAATATTACTCGTTTTTTAGTTAAACAAATTTTACATTTAATTATATTAATTAATATTATATTATATTTTAGAAGTTTTAGTATTCATATTCATTACCACAACAAAGGCGACATCTATTATATTGTTGACATATGTTTACCTTTTGCAAACCTTAAGTTTCCCTAAATACAAGAAATATTGTTGATAAGGATAACATAGTTATGTCAGCTCAACTACGTCATTTATTAGTCAAATGATAAATTAAAAAAAAAATATGTTTGTCAATGTAAATGCAATGTTTATATTTCATGTAAATCGACATATATGTGATATTATCTATTTTAGAGTTTAAAGTTTTACAGTAGTTTTGTTAAAATATAACATAAAGTGAATAAGGTATTATATAAATTATTTTTGAATGATGCATCATTGCTGGACGTATCCAAATAAATTCTTAGTTGAGAGTTAAACAACATTTCAATTTTAGAAACATATTTTCATTAAACAATATCAATATCAATGTTTCAACTTTAAATATGATAAATTAAAATTAATTATTGTATATGTTCTCGCCGGTTGACTCGCTTGCCGGTTGACTCAAACGGTAATCTCTGGTCCGCTTATCTCCGTCTGAGAATCACATTTCCGTGGTTGAAGAATCTCTCACCTGCAAAGACAAAGGGCGCCTTGACGGCCGTTTGCACTTTGACAATCAAGTCAGTACTGGGGCAAAGAAACAATAAGTGTATAAAGTAGTTTCAGTCTTAGAAACGGTGTCCCTTGCTAGGGTTCTTAGTCCCCTTTATATAGGTTGAAACTAGGGTTTACCTATGTTCTGTTACCCGTGTCTAGGGTTCCTTGGAGAATGTCCATGCGTCGCTATTACACAATCTTAGCGTAATCTGGCACATTGAACTTCCCTTAACTAGAGTGCAACGACTAACAGAATGGCCTCCTGGGTTCCAACTTGTGCACCAAATCTCTAGGGCCATCTGTTCTATGGGTGCCCTAAGTATTCACGTGCCATACATGCAATCTTCCCTTGGAAACCCTAACCCTAACGGGCCTTAGC
>Ga0123342_1009955_pt1 | contig 11095 bp, 9 predicted proteins | sample Turbeawhitnodule_FD_89960 | JGI IMG/M metagenome (GOLD analysis project Ga0123342, IMG submission 89960) | Root nodule microbial communities of legume samples collected from Mexico - Turtle bean Mexico white nodule | ecosystem: Host-associated > Plants > Roots > Nodule | place: Mexico: Nepantla... | reverse complement strand
ATGCGCCCAAGAAATTAATTAGAACAATACGAACTAACTAAGAAACCAAAGTTTAAGATAAGGAAGACTCTCAATCATGCGTTCAAGTACAACCTCTCACAAAAACTAGTTTTCCAGGAGATTGGACAATAAAAACAACTGCTATAGAGAATTAAAAATAGAAACTTTTATTGATCAAAACCTCAGAACTCAATGGGGAATCACAAAGGAATCAACCAAAAGGTTTAGTTTTCCATGCGGAGGCAAAAGAATTACAAATAAGAAAAGAAACTAAGAAAACCCTATGAAGCTCTCTCCCTTCTCCTTGATGCTTGTGTCCTTTTATAGGCTTTTCTGTTTTGATTCAAAGAAACAACTTGGACTTTTGCATATTTGGCCCATTCACAAAGGTAGATGCTTTAGATCATTTACCCTAAAAACACCAAATTAACAATAATAATATATAAGGCCCAAATAAACCCAATTATAAGAATATTAATTAAAACAATGGATTTATTTATTATTATAGTCCAATAATCTATGATTAAGGCTATTGAGTGTTAATAAATATATGCTCATCAATATGCTTTAAAGTGCTCTTGCAAACACTCTGATTCTGCACCTCTTTCACATTGGTTTTGAAGGTTTTCTTTATGGAAATCACACAGTGAAAACTGGTTCATTGCCGCTAGTGGAACCTAGGTATGATTGCTCTCTGGTACATGCACAATTCATATTTTGTAGGTGCTTTCAAATTCAGACAGATCAACACAAGCAAACTAGGGATTTTTCTTCATCAAATAGGAGGAGATTGTTGAACATTGACTTTGATATCTCTAAATCTATGTGGATTGCTTGAAGACTTTGATGATGGGTTTCTGGGTGTGTTTTGGATAGTTCGAATTTGTAATCCACTCATGGAATTGATCCAAAGTTGTTTGATTTGAAACCCTTTAAAAAAGAATTGTTTTCAAAGAGAAGTGGAAAAACAACCAGTTGTTTTATCGTTTCAACCGGTTGTTTTACACTTAGAGTTTTTTTGAAAGGATTTGAAACTGTTTGAGTTTGGTTAACTTTGCTGTCAAACGAATTCAATCGGTTGTTTCGACAAATCAACCGATTGGTTTTTGAAAATCTTTAAGAGAATTTAAGTTTGTTAAAACTTTTTTGATTGATTTCAAACTGATTTGACTCTTGTATTAAATGTTTTTAACAACTAAATGAAGCCTATATAATCTGTTTTACGCTCCTAGTTGTTAAACACTTAAGAGATTAACAAGATTCTTTCAAATCAAGGTTTTTCAAGATTACTTAAGGGTTTGGATTTTTTTTCTAAGAGTGGAATATGATTTTTTTTTTCAATTCAATTTGTGATTGTATAAGGTGTGATCATTCCTTTTCTCTCTTTGATTTGTATTTATGTAAAGAACTAGTGTTGCACAGAGTCAGAGCGTGTTCTGATCTGTGGTGTGATTGTTTGTCAAAGGAGGTGTGTGTTCTTAAAGGGTTCAAGATCACCTCTTTGGTGTGTGGTTTGTAATCAAGGGTTTGATTGCTTAGTGGAATACTCAGAGGTTTTCTGGGGGCTGGGTGTAGCTCTTGTATAAGAGTGAACCAGTATAAATTGGCTGTGTAATCTTTCTATCCCTTAACTCCTTTAAATTTGTGTTTTGCTCTGTTTTTATAAACTGCTGATGAAAACAACCGGTTGATTTTCTGAAAACACATTAAATCAAATCTGTTTTATTGTTAATCTCATTTCTTGTTCCTTATTCTTTGATTCTTAACTGGCTTTCATTCCACCTTCAATATTTGCGAAAAATGTTTTAAAAAAATTCACCCCCCTCTTGTTTAAGACCTACAATTTTAACATTTTAAAATAAAGGCCTTAATTTAAAATATTTTAAAATTATGATAATTAAATATTAACAAATATAACTAAAACTAAAATTGCACATAAAATATATGTACATCAAAAGCTAAAACAAAATAAGTCAGATTTTGTTTAAGTATGAGCTTGTAGCATAAAATAATAGGAATTATATAAACCAACTACCATCAATCATAAGAAATATGCATATACTATTAAAATACTTATTATCCAAGATTAGTTTTTGAAATACTTATGATCCAAGATTATTTTGCTGAATTTTTAAAATAATTTTTTGAAACTTTAGAAAACTTATTTGTAATGTAAAGTTACACTTTCAAAATTTTAGAGAATTTAGTTATAAAATATATAAATATATTAAAATTATATAGTTTTTAATTATTTATTTATAAATATATTTAATTATATTTATTTATTGAAGTTTGAAAATTTTGGATTGTTTAATGAAGGTTCTACAATAAATCTTTGGGATTTAACGAAGGTTAAAAAATCCTCCATTATTTTGTTGAAATTTTAAAATAAACTTTTGAAACTTAACAAAGGCTAAAAAATACTTCGTTATTTTGTTGAGATTTTAGAATAAAGTTTTGAAATTTAACGAAGGTTAAAAAAACCTCCATTATTTTGCTAAGGTTTTAGAATAAACCTTTAAATTTTAACGAAGGTTAAAATATCTCCGTTATTTTGCTGAGATTTTATAATAACCTTTGGAACTTAACAAAGGTTAAAAAAACCTAAATTAATTAAATAAATTGATAGGGTTATATTAACCTATGTTAAATAACCTCCGTTAAAACCCTTTTTTCTTGTAGTGTATACAGTCTCGTGTCTTGTATCTTAGCAATCACTTTGTAGTCTAAAAGATCTCGGTTAACTTATTATGTCAAATATATTTTGAATTGACACATTAACTCAACAATTATGACTTAAAGTTACTTACTATGACGTTTTTAATTGAACCATCATGAAAAACTTGTAATTTATTACAAAATTGTCATGCACCACCTATTATAATTAGTCTATTATAATTAGTGAATTATAACTATCATAAGGACTCATAGAATCTACTTTTCCATTAGTATCTCTTGAGTATAAAATGCATCTTCAATCACTTATAAATGCATTAGTACACCATAGAATATACTTAATTAACATATAGAATTTTTGGTTGTGTGGCTTATGTTAGCATACACAAGCATCATAGCTGATAACCAAAAGGGATATCGATGCTACAATCATAAACCAAACAATTTTTTACTACTATAGATGTAGTTTCTCATGAGACATTGATATATTTTTCTCTCAGAGAAAATATGCATTCGACTTATTTAAAGAAATTGGTATCACAACACGCAAATCAGTAAATTCTCCAATTGAAGGGGATTAAAGTTGTGTATTGAAGCAGGAACTTTTGATGATAGAAGATCAACACTACCTGATACTTCACATTTGTAGAGAGTAATCTTGTCACATGGAAAAAAAAAAGACAGTTGTTGCTATATATCCAATGCATAAGTTGCATGCAGAGGAATGGTTCCTGGAATGTGTAATGGCTTAGACTGACATTGCTTAAATTTAAATTACTGGTATAATTTAGAAGCTTCCATTTGATCCTTTTAATTTTCTCAGAAACCTTACTCGAACCATGTATTAAAATGGAAATCTTTTTGTTCTCTGTCTTATCAAAAAGATTAATCTCCCTGTAATACTGTGTCTGTGCATGTTAGAACAATGACTTCTAGCACAGTGAAATGACGAAGGAAAAAGCTAAATAACTATGCTTAGATTACATTTTTAATTATTTATTCTTTGCAAAATGTTTAATGATCCTACTCTAATATATAATTAGGATGTTACATATTAAAAACTAACTAAGCTTATACAAAAGAATGCTTGGTTACCAATTTTTCATATTAGCTTAAAAAACGGATCCACCAATGTACCATTTTTTTTTTCTTGATAGTAACTATTTGTCTCTTTTTTCTTATGTATTTCCGAGAAAAGAAAATATGAGAACCTTTTTGTTTATTAACTCATGTGCCAGGAGTTTACAGTAATCAACTACGAGTTGGATGGAGCACTAGTTTTATTCATAGCAGTAGATGCAAGTAGTAGTAGACGCATCATATCTGCATCACCACTCTTCACAGGCTTACACACATTACTTGGAGATTGCTCTAGGCATGGCCAAGAAACCTTTAAGTTCTTCAGAACCAGAGTTAAAGCACCAACCATAATCCATATAGTCATTGGGATAACGAGCACAAAAGTTTCCACTTCCTTTCTTGGTGCATTCTTCATGAGTTTGACATATGTTGGGATGTTCATCTATCGTCTTTGCCACAGATGAAAGTCCACTTGGATTAGTGCAGGCACCAATAAATAGTCCATAAGGGATACAGCGACAATCACGTGTTGACCCGCATGGTGGCCTCTCAAACGGCGAACAAACACCTGAACATACTACTGCCTCTGTCTTCTTCATCGGAAACATTACTGAGAATCACATTTCAAACTCAGAACAAATGAACTTGTATATATATATATAACAATTTTATGAAATATATAAACAGAAACGATAAAACATATATGAAGAAGAATGGAATGATACGTACTGGAAGTGGCAAGCAAGAAGAGAGCCAAAGGAGCAACCCTAACATTGGCCATTCTTGGATTTTGCAGATTTGTTTTTGTGAGTTTTGTGATGCGTTATAGTTTGTTCTTGCAGGTACGAATTTATAGGCATTAGTGTGTGTTGTTGGAGAAGATTTATGATGATAAAAACAATGATTGTACGAGACACGAGGTGCATTGTAGAAGTTTTGTCATCGCTCTTCACGTGATGCTCTTTAATTGTCTTTTCAGTTGTCGTGGATCATAGAGAATATGAACGCATGCATGCATGCAGCAACAAAAAATGCATGCAGCAACGATGACACGTACGTATGAGTTCATCAAAACTTCTTACTAGGATCGTAACACCTGCCAAATGCTAGTTCGTTAAATTTAACCTTCCCACACGCCTCCTACATATTACTATTACAAGCTAAAACACTTGTTTAATTTTTTTTCAACTTATTAAATTTAATAAAAATTAAAATAAAAAGTATAACAGTTATTTTATTCCAAAATATCGATTTTATATTATAGATTATAGACATAACTAATATTATATTTATCAAAATATATACTTCTTTTTTACTAAATTTTTATAAAAAATGGTGGACTTAAATATGAATATATTTAACATATTCTTACATTATATTATGATATTTCAAAATATTCTTCGCTCAACTAAAAACTAATTTTAATTATTTTATAATCATAAAAAATATTTAAAAATTAATTCAAATTAATATTATTTATATTTTTATTGACTATATATGGATCAAAGATGCTTAAAATAAAATAAAATAAACATGTTGATTTTCAAGTTCTTTCAACAATGAATTCATCATTGATTTTTTTAAAATTATTATCCTTTCAATTCTCTCATCGAATCAAACTTAAATAAATATTGACCAAATTCAGAGAATCTTTCAAACACTATTTTAGAAATATCAAAACTACAATTTTTATCTTTACTGTATTTATGACCTTCCTTGGAGATATGCTTTAAACACTAGTTAATTGGATTTACTATTGGATTCATTAAAATACGAGTTAGAGTCATTTGATATTATCTATACTATAATCTCTTTGATGTTAGATGGTCTAACATTGCGTTTCATAGTCTTTATTCAAATTACTCTAATTTAACTACTAAACAACAACTATCACGCATATGTTAAAAAATATCTAATATATGTGTTATTTTATGTATTTATTTTAAAACTAAAGAAGGCAAACATTTTCCTTTTTTATTTATTTTAAAATAATTTTTAGTTAAAGAAAAAACTTATCATCAGCAAATTGAAGCATACAAGACTCTAACTCATACCTACCAACCTTCACACCTATAAGCAAATGGGCTTTTAAAGCTTGTCTTACTAACTCAACCAAGCCTTCAACAACAACAATAAATAGGAAAGGGGCTAGAGGGTCATCCTGCCTCAACCCTCTCATTGGTTTGAATTCCGTCGTAGGACTACCATTAACCAACACAGAGACTGAGGCAAATTCCAAGCATCCTCTAACCCATTGAATCCATTTACTATGGAAGCCCAATCTCCGCAACATAACAAATAAGAATTCTCATCTTCCTAAGGCGTACGCCTTTTCATAGTTCTCATTTAAGCATAAACCTCTCTTCTCATGCCTCTTGAGCTCCTCTATTACCTCATTAGCATCGGGACACTATCCAACATCCCTCTATCCTTCAAGAATGTCGATTGACTTCTATCAGATAACACTTTAGAGATGATCTTATATAAGGAACCCACTAAGGAGATAGGTCTATATTGGTCAAGCTTTGTGGGGTCATGCACTTTAGGTACTACGGCTATAAAAGATGCATTACAACCTTTCGGGATATTACTCGTTTCATATAAGTGATGCACCGCTGCAACAACATCACATTTAAGAACATCTCAACTATTCTTAATGAAGTTAAAATTAAATTCATCCGAGTCAGGACTTTTTGAACCTTCACACTGCCACACTGCTTCCCGAGTTTCTTCCTTAGTAATATTGGAAAGGAGGCTTGAGCTACCCTCCAAAGATAGGGATTTAAACTCTACATCTCCAAGTCTAACCCCATAGTCATAAGTATCCATAAATTTGTCTTCAAACAACATTTTTTATTCACTTCTGACGACTTTAGGTTCCTCACACCATTGAACCCCAACTTCCATACCTTTGACATCATTCCTTAGTCTTCTTCATCTTAAAATCGAGTGATAAATTGAGTTGGAATTTCCATACTTGAGCCAATTTACTCTAGCCTTTTGCCTACTAAGAGAATCTTATTTTTTGTTATTCACCCTTAATTGACATAGTAGATCCATTCTCTTCACTCTGGCACTTCACTCGAGCTCACCTTGATCATCTTGGGAGTCAAGAACTTCTATTTCCTAAAAAATATTCTTCTTGTTCGTGTCCATATACCCAAACACATTTCAGTTCCATAATTTAAGATGAACCTTAAGAGATTTCAACTTATCTTTGAATTTCATCATGTCATTCATTACCTTGTACAAAGTAAGACAACCATTTTTCTTTCACTAACTCCTTGAAACCACTTTCCATATACCAAGAATCAATAGTTCTGAAAGGCCTTGGATCCCAATCTTTAACCAAAGATTTCACACTATAGCATGGTCTAAAACCTCTCTCGATTGTACATATTGTTTGCTCATTGACCATTTTTGTAGCCAATCATTAGATACCAACACTCTGTCTAACCTGTTCTTCGCTGGTACATTCGACTTATAACAAATAAATTTCTTGCCCACAATGGGCAATTCCAACAAAAAGTTCCTTTCAATAAAGCTATTAAATCTTTTAATCTCACTAGATTGGGTTCCCCTGTCAATGGCACCTTTCCTTTTGTTTACACTTCTAACTGTCTTAAAATCACCACAAAAGCACCATACGAAATCCTGAGGTGCAGATTTGATAGACGAAAGTTCTTCCAACAAAACTACCTTTTCACTTAAGTTGCATGCTGCATACACATTGACCACAACACACGAGTTATTAGATTTAAGGTGCTGGCCAAAAACAACAATGAAGTCCTTTCCCACTAGATGACTTTCAAAACAAAAGGCTTCTTTATGCTACATAGATAACAAACTCCCAGCTCCATCTGCTCCTTCATTATGAATCCAACCTAACATCCCCCTCCACAAAGAAAAGCACCTAGCATTCGAAAAAACACTTGCTTTTTTTTTTCTTGTAAACATATAAATTTTGCACCCTCACAGGCAATAATTCATGTTAGGTATCTCGTTTTTGTTGCCCCCCTTAGACCTCTTATATTCAGATTTACAATAATCATAAAATCTCATTTTTGTTATCCTTATCATACCTCTTCATGACCTCAAGATTCCTCTCTTCCATACGTTCAAATTCTTTGACAACCTCCTCCTCAAGTAATCCCTATTTATTTACCCAACTCCCACAAATGTATTGGTTCAACTCTATTATCAACATTCCGAAATCTAGAATTACAATTAATAATGTCTCCATAAGGAATTGTTATTGAATTAGTGCCAACTCTGGATACGAAATTGTTCCCCAATTTGGGAGATCCCACTCCTGAATTTTCATTCCACCTTGGCTTCATACTTGATTCCCCCAATTCCAATAGTCCTCTTCGCCTTTGATGACGAGGAGGCATGTTATAAATGCACCCTATAAATTCATCGTTGATGCCTAGTAGGTGTGAGAGAGTCAACGTGGCTGCATCTCCTCTTCCTCCTTCTTTTTCATTGACCCCATTGTTTTTTAGATTAGTTTGAGGTCCTTCCTTAAGAGATGACTCACCTAGAGGGTCGTTGATAGCTCCATGATCAATGGGTGTCACTTGGATCTCCGTCATCGCCGATAATGTCCCTTGTCCTTTCCCTCTCTCACCCTTCTTTGATCTCCAAGCCTAGGTACCACATGTAACATGGTCTTCACTCTCCCCACTTACGGACCCATGGCCTTCCATTGGCGACCCCTGGACTCCCTCGCCTAAGTGGCATGTATCACTCACCAGATGGTTCGAATCCAAAATGGGCTTCTTGTTGTACGTATTTTTAAAAGGGTTATGATATTTTGACACCCTACTCCACCTTATACTTATAACAAAATATTAATATTTGTAATAAAAATATTTTAGAAAAAAGAAAAAATCTTCTTAATGAAAATATAAGAAAAATGCAAAATGTAAAATGTTAAAATAATTTTTAAAATTAAAAAAATTATAAATTTCTGTAAATGAATAAATTTTAATATTTATTGAGTTGTAGGTGGAGCGTGTAAAAAAAACATTTTTGTTTTTAAAAACCTCAGCTGCTTCAACTAGGTTAGCTAAAGATACGTGAGCAGAACGACTGACGCATGCAGAGAGAGTATCATTGGCAGCAAAAGCAACCTCTTCAGATGCTTTCCGCCCAATCTTTTCCTCATTTAAAGAAGTGTAGAAAGGGGTTTCTAGCTTCCGGTGAATGTTACATTTAAAGAAGAAATGATTTGTTGTTTTCTCTTCTACCCCACACATAACGCATAATTTACTCTCCATAACCATTCCTCTACTTTCTAGGTTGGTTCTCGTTGGTAATGTATCTATTAGAACTCGCCACACTACTAGTTGCACCGAAAGTAGCGCATTAATATCCCAAAAGGATGTGTATAGAGGCCTATATTCCCAACATATCTCATTCCTTAAGATCATGTATATGCAAATTTGACCGAATACCCTAGCTTTTTGTCATCCTTCCACACCCAAGAATCCTCTCTTTCCTTCATTAAACATTTACCTTCTCGACTTAAGCTAATGATACCTATTTCAGTTCTGAGATAATTGAATCTATCCGGTGCAAGTTGTTTAGTAAACAAATCAGCTAATTATTTTCTTTTCCAATGAATTTAATTTCACAATTACCATTTGAGATATGTTCACGAAGGAAATGATGTTTAATCTCAATATTATTTGTGTGGGAATGCATGATAGGATTTTTAATCAAGTTTATAAGTATTATCACAAAATAAAGGATTTTATTCAAGTTTATCCCAAAATCACTTAGTTGTTGTTTTAACCGTAAAACTTGTGTACATCAACTCCCTGCAACTATGTACTCAACTTCTGTTGTTGACAAAGTCACACATGTTTGCTTCTTACAATGCCATGAGATTAAACTTGATCCAAGTATATGACACATTCCACTTGTACTTTTCCTGTCCATCTTACATCCTGCAAAGTCAGAGTCAAAATAGTCAATTAAATTTAAAGAAACATGACAAGGATACCACAAACAACTTCATTAGTTCCTTGCAAGTACATCAAAATCCTCTTGACAACATTGAAATGTGACTCCTTTGGTGCAAATTAAAACTTTGCTCACATGCATACAACAAAAATAATGTTTGTTCTATTTCTCCAATTTTTTTTTTCAAAAAAATCCTTACAATACTTTGTTTTACTGATGAAGATAAATATTACATATAAAGAAGTCATTCTTTTTATTTCACATGAAGTTCTAATAAATAATTAACCTCACCCATTCTAAAGAATTCAAATTCGTTTTTAATAACCTTCACAAAAGTTTCACATTCGTTGAACCAAAATATATGTACATATACTTATAACAAATGATGCCATTTTTATTTTTATTTTTTTTATCGACAAGAAGCAATAAAATTAAAAGACCACTTCAAGAGTCGTTCAATCCTTATACAGAAAAAAAAAGTTAAAAACATTTTTTTTTCTTGATAAAGAGTGCATTGTACCAAAATCATTATCACAATTTTTTATATTATCCTTTATGTAAGCTTCACCGATATAAAAATGTTATTATTTAATTTTAAATGTTCATTTACATACTGATTACTTCAAACGTAAGTTACATTTTATTATTTTTTATTATATTCTTTCAATAGTTGATTATAAGTAAAATTATTCCGAATGGTCAGAGTAAATATAAATAATATTAATTTTATTTATTTATTTTTTAAATATTTGTTATAAAATAATTATTATTTTTTTAATTGAGAGAAGTGTACTTTGAGATGTCACAACATATTGTAAGAATAATTAAATTATATTTTTATTTAAGTGCAACATTTTTTTTATAATAATTTAGTAACAAGAATATATATATATATATATATATATATATATATTTTGATAGATATAATATTAGCCAAGATTATAATCTATAGTATATATATATATTTTGGAATAAAATAACTGTAATACTTTTCAATTTTAATTTTCGTAAACAACTTTTTTCATGAACTGATACCTGTTAGAATCCTACAAAGAAGTTTTCATAAACCGATACGTGTCTTTGTTGCTGCATGCAGTTTTTGTTGCTGCATGCAGTTTTTGTTGCTGCATGCATGGATTCATATTCTCTATGATCCACGACAATTGAAAGGACAATTGAAGAGCATCACGTGAAGAATGATGACAAAACTTCGACATGCACCTCGTATCTCGTGCAATTATTGTTTTTATCATCATAAATCTTGTCGAAGAACACACACTAATGCCTATAAATTCTTACCTGCAAGCACAAACTAAAACACATCACAAAACTCATAATAAGAAATCTGCAAAATCAAAGAATGGGTTAT
>Ga0123342_1009953_pt1 | contig 11098 bp, 3 predicted proteins | sample Turbeawhitnodule_FD_89960 | JGI IMG/M metagenome (GOLD analysis project Ga0123342, IMG submission 89960) | Root nodule microbial communities of legume samples collected from Mexico - Turtle bean Mexico white nodule | ecosystem: Host-associated > Plants > Roots > Nodule | place: Mexico: Nepantla... | reverse complement strand
TGAGACTAAACTGCAGTTAGCTGATATCTTCACAAAACCATTACCAAAAGAGAGGTTCTTCTTTCTAAGAAATGAGTTAGGTATCCTTGACCTTCATAATCTTTCCTAAATCTGTTTTAATACCTGTTAAAGTCTATTTGTGAAGACAAATAAGGGGAGAATTGATTGGTTCTTGTGTATCTTTCTCTGTAACTATTTAAATTTGCTGAAATCTCTGATATTAAATATGTTTATGCTTCTGCTGATAGAAACAACCGATTGTTTGTCTGAAAATTTGCTTTCAAAGTGTGAAAATCTAACCTGCTGTTGTAAGAAGCATTGGATTGCATATATGTTGTTTTTGCAGGTACTGCTTCAGATTCAATCAGATCCAACACAAGCAACCAGGTATAGCTGAGAAGTGTTGTGGGTTCTTGAGGGGATCAAAATCAGCATTCTTAGTGGTGTTGTGCTGGACCAAAGGGAGTGTGTGTCTTGAGGGGATCAAGGTCACTTCTTTGGTTGTGTTGTAAGTGATCTAGGGTTGATTGCTTAGTGGATTCCCAGTGGTTTATGGGAAGACTGGATATAGCTCTTGGTTAAGAGTAAACCAGTATAAATCTCTGTGTGCATTTTCTCTATCCTTTAATTCTTTAATTTCAGTTTTATATTTGTAAACTGGTATAAACAACCGATTGTTTCTGCGAAACAACCGATTGTTTTTCTGGTGCTGTGCTTTTTGCTTTGTGTTTTGGAAATCTGATTTCTTAATCTAGTTATTCTCGAAGTAATTTCATTCTTGGCTTAAAAGTCTGCGAAAACCCTCTTTAGACCATTCACCCCCCTCTAGTTTAAAGCCATACTTTCTAACACTCTAAACTCATATTATCTACTTTTGCAGATTTATATTGGGCCTGTTGCTTACAACCAGAAAATCCATAATTGGTTTATGTATTTTTCTTGGTTCTTCTTTGGTCTTTTGGAAGTCGAGGAAGTAAACTACTATTTTTCGGTCCTCATTTGAAGTTGAGTATAGATTTGGCTAGCCTCACTTGTGAAATCCAATGGTTACATTAGCTCCTTCATGGTCTTCATATTTCATTGGATCATACTTCTGTTTATTGTAATAATCAATCTACTATCTAGTTAGCTAATCATAACCTTATGTTTCATGAACACAATAAATATATTCAAATTGACTGTCATGCTTTTCGTGAAAAAAATTAACAATAATTAATTCACTTACTTCTGATTTCTTTTGTGGACCAACTTGTAGATGCTTTTACCAAGTCCATTAATCACATTTATTTAACAAGTTGGGGTGTTTGTGATATTTACCGCCTAACTTGAAAGGAGTTTACTAGAGTATTTTTTATTTTCTTTGTTTTTTGTTATTATAGGTTTGTTAGTCTATTATTGTTGTAATAGACTTTTTCGTAATTGCTTTAGATATCTCCTTTGTGGTAGCTAATTTTTTTATGTAGTTACATTAACTCAACAGGGTTTTGGAGGAACATCTTCAGATGTTGTTGATTTTGTTACATGGGACACAAGAGTATCACAATAAGAAAATCATTAACTAATTTTACAGACCAAAATAATTAGTTAATATATTTACTAGATTAGAGACCATTTTATAAACCAAAAAAATTATTGGTATCTACAGTAGTTTCTATTGTTAATAAAAATTTATAAAGTAGTTTCTAAATTGGTATCTAACCATTAGCTACCAATTTAGAAACCATTCTATAATTTTTTTTAATAATAGAAATCACTTAAGATATCAATAATTTTTTAGTCTCTAAAATAGTATCTAATTTAATCAATATAATGACTAATTATTTTTTGTCTCTAAATTTGATTGTTATTTAATGATTTGTTGTAGTGTATGTAATTCTCTTGGGTTTTTGTAAGTTAGGTTGGAAGTCCTTTTTATTTTACCTTCTCTTTGTAATAAAGTTGAAACACCCCTCAAATGTTCTATATTTATTTATTTATTATTTTACCAATAAAATAACTAAAAATTTATCATTTAAAAAAATATTTTAAATTATTTTCTATTTTAAGAAGTACTGAAAAATAAAATTTAAATATATCTGTTACAGAAAAATTATACATTTTATATGTGGAAGTGATAATTATACATAATAGTAACGGTGAAAAATAAAATTTTATACACCAAGATAATCCTATTATATAAGTTATATTATTATTATTATTATTATTATTATTATTATAAGTTATATAATCCTATTTAATAATCATATATATAAAACTTGCTTCTTTCATACTGTCATCTGTCTCGTAAGCTTCCACCACCAATAAGATGTCTAAACTTTGAAAACATCCCAACTCAACAAGAAGTTTCCGAGATTATTGAGTTAACTTTATTGGTAAGTTATATATAAGGTCTAAACGAAACTTGTGGCATGTTTTTACGATAGATTAAGCAACTCCCATGGTTCATGCATCTAGTAAAAGTTTATATATATATATATATATAGATAATACGAAGAAATGAATCATCAATAGTAAACTCATTTCTAAATATTACAAAATAACTCAAAATTCAATGTAGGCTAAAGGTAGAGTTTGAAAAAAATATTCAAGTTAGAGACAATTTATTTTTAAATAAATTTTCTAAACTTAAGTTATACACAGTTACAAACTCTAAGATATAAATAAATCTATTTTAAATTCGTTAAAAAGGGTAATTTATTATTTACCACCAAATAATCCTGATACATCTACTAGATATAGAGTATGAAAATAGTACTTAAGTGAGAGAGAACCCTCACATTAATTACAAGCCGAGTTGAATCTAAAATTTTAACAATTTATATAGAGTATTTTCAATACAAAAAGTCTTATAGAATATAAATTTTTATCCTATTTTATCTTTTTCAAATCACTTTTAATTTTTTCAAACCCTCACATTAATTACAAGCCGAGTTGAATCTAAAATTTTAACAATTTATATAGAGTATTTTCATACAAAAAAGTCTTATAGAATATAAATTTTTATCCTATTTTACCTTTTTCAAATCACTTTTAATTTTTTTATACTCTAATACAAATGTTAATACTTTTGTAATTTTGTTTAACTTATTAATTATTTTTAACATTAAATATATTTATACCGGTTGAAACTGGACGAGTCATGTCACTCGGTCTTGGTGACCGACCAACCAGTCAAAGAAACATTAAAACAATTACAACATTAAAACAATTGCAATAAATAACAGTTAAGGCCAACTCCAAAGACTTCCTAAAAAACAAACACACGTCTTACTAAATTTGGGTAACGCCTCGAGAAATCAGGGAACCTTCCTAAAAAAAAAGCTAACATTGATATATGATAAATTCGACCCATTATAGCACAGGGTTCATGACCAAAAACTATAAACTGCATAGGAGTAAGGTACACTTTCAGTTCTTAATATATATTCTGAATACTAAGTACTTACTTGATCGTCGGAATACATTTTGCAAGTGAACCCTGATTGAGCACTAGTGAATTGATGAAGAAAACTTAAGAGTGTTCAAGAGCAAGGGAGTGACAAAACAACTGAGCAATTGGACAACCAGTTCCAGATACTATCTAGACTCACTTTGTCTATACAATTACAGTATTTGATTATTATTTAAAGATTGAAATAAAGTAAAATTAACCTATACAAAAGTTAAAAAAATAAAATCAAGAGAAGTTATTAGGAGAAAATTTTCACAAAAATTAGCTCATATATAAACTATTTATAACTTAGGAAGAATCTCATTTTATTTTATTTTCATTGTTTCTTCTAAAAGTGTGCAATAAAAAATTTCACCAATCGTGCAAGCCATTAAGCAAAGTGACTACCATTAAGGTGAGTTTGAATCGAACATTTTACAGTCCTAGCTATAATGGTTATGAACAATGAATGATGGTTATATATAGCACGCAATTGACTTACAATTTGGGATTTTTGCTTTCAACCAAAAGCAATACATTCTTTGGGTAACGAACCTAACCCACTTCAATCTGCTCCTAACCTAAACAGTGAATATTCTAGTTGTTTGCAAGGGCAGCTGCATCACAGATTACGAATCACAAGAATTGACAAAATTTTGTACGTGTGAATTAATACACGTGAAACATGCATCTGTCTATGTATGTGTCTACTGTGACACCCCCCCTACCCCCCAAACAGTCATATTTTCATTTGTAACTCAGATTCCTTTTCTATTGCCTGCTTCTTAAACTTCCAAATCTAGCAAAAAGCAAAATACACATAGATTCAAAATGTCAAAAAACTGATATTCCTTAGAAAATAATTGGCATGAAATAAAATAAAATTATAAACAACACTAAACAAAATTATTAAATAAAAATTAATTTTAAAGATCTAATATAATTAATTATTATATTAATTAAATTAAATATTATTTTAGAGACTAAAAACTTATTAATATCTAAACTAGTTTTTTATCAATTAAATTATAAATTAGTTTTTAAATTGGTATCTAATTAGCTATCAAGGTTTTAGTTATCAACTTTAGAAGTTAAAGTAGTTGATAGCTAAAATATTGATAATTAATAATATATAAATTTAGAAATTATTTATTAATAATAAAAATTACTTTACATATCAATAATTTTGTTAATTTTTAAAATAATATTTAATTTTAATAAATATAATAACTGATTATTTTTGTTTTTAAAATTAATTTATTTAATGTAATATATAAGATCATGCATTTAGGGATCAATAATATTAAAGTTATTATGTGGACTAATAATATAATGAAATCATATTAAGTGATTAGACATAATAAACCTAGTTATTTTCTATCTGATACCATATTTTTTCTTTCTTAAACTAATTATGAAAAATTAACCCATAGAGTCATTGTTCATGCTATGTATGAAACTTCAAAATCAAAATAGTAGTGGTAGGACCATAATTAAGTCTTAACTTGGATAATAAGGCGAGAAAAATGAAATGGATAATATAAATGATTTGATGATAAGTTGCGAAGGCAAAAACATGGATGCATTTGAAGCTGCGATGATCACGTGTCTACACCTAAAAACTATAGACTATAGTATATTTTCATGCTGGTCAACATAAATCACATGGCTCCACAAACTATAATTGCCTTAAGCAAGGAACCCTGAAACAAGTTTGTAAGTGCCATTTTGTACGCCAAAGAAACTGTACACACAGGAATTTGGTTGTGTTGTGGATTATATATACTTTGCAGAAGACAAAGTTCATCCTCACAAAGAACATGTGAGCCCTCCCCTGCCTTGCATTATTTCAAATTTATGAATAAAATACTTAACTTCGTACATTCTTGAATATTGCAGATCATGACTGCTGCATTATACTTCCATAAACTTATATTAAAATGGGATTCATTATTTTATTCAACTACTACTGTAGTTGTAGTTTGTGACGTGGCAATATAAGTTGAGGATTTAGAGAGTGAATTGAGGATTCGAGAAAATGAATGGGAAGTGATATGAGAGAAAAGTGTGAAGAAAGTAAGGGACATTAGGATTTTGGTATACTAGAGTGGATGTGTGAGAAAAATTTATTAAGTTTGTGAGTGATGCGATTGTTTCATTTTTTTTTAATTTTTTAAAAATGCATAAAATATAAGTTTACAAATTTATCAGGATTTATAAAAGTATTTGAATAATGAAATATGAGGTCTTTTTATGTATATTTAAGTTTATTAAAAAATTGTAAATTTTTTCCAGTACCGTTGAATAATATTTTTTTAAAAAAACATAGAAAGTACTTAACATGGTAAGAACATGGAAAGTTATCATAAAAATAATATTGTCTAAGTATATACCGTTATATTGAAACTAATTAAAATAATAATTTATTTATTTGTGCATTTTGTAATTAAAACATTATTTTCATAACCTATTTTAGAAAAAAAAATACAGATTATGTAAATTTTTCAGAAAATAAAAATTTATAAAAAATAATTGTGTTTGCATTACAAATAAAATTTTGATATTCATCATTATAAGAATTTTTAGGTGAAAAATTATCAATATAATATGATTTATTCATTTTACATTATGGTTAAATGGAAAATATATGACTAACATCAACTCATGTAAAAATACATTTTATATTATACTTCAACATAACATGAAATGAAGCTGAAATAGTCATACATTGAACTCCACGTTACATAAAGTCATTACATAACAATCCTAAAAGAGACACATGTTCTTGTCATGGGAATTTAAAGAAACTTTCAACATAATAATGTTAATTACCACAAGAAAACATGTCCCCTAACAACATATGAATCCATTTAATGAACACATATCTAGACTACATATGTTATTCCTTTATCTAACAATAACTACATTTATTTCATCGCCAACATCTTCAATGCACCATTTGAAGAAATTACATGCCACTTCTACTCTATTTTTAACAAAAGCATAACATCAAAAGAATCAATGACTTTAACATAACATGCATATATATCTTTGCAGAAAGTATGGTTCAATAAATCTGACATTGTACTTAGGACAACCCCAAAATCGCTTCCCAACCTTTCTTTTTAGTTGTTGTTGGTCTAAAAATAGCAAAATCTCCACAACCGCAAATAGGTGCAATGAAGACACTCATGCTTCCACCACCATGGGCAGAATTACAACGCTTTTGCACACCCACCAAGTACAACTACACGATGATGAAAAGTGATACCCATACATTGAAGCACACTACTGTAAAGCCTTCCGTCCTCCAAAAAAGGTAATGAAACCTTATTTTTATTATTGGAAAATCTAAACAACATTTCAAATGCATTAAAAAGAATATTAACTAATAATGTTCAATAATAGATGAAACAAAAGTGACAATGGAATTACTATTAAACATAACGTTTCTGTCACAATCCGACAATAAAAAAATTACAAGTTCAATTAGGTACACAAATAACTTCAAATTGAAATGAATTACAACCCCAAAATACAAGTTAAACACAATTTAATGACATTGAGTCATAATGTTACAACTTTGTCATCCTTCACTTGACATGCATGTCAAATAGTTGCTTAACTCTTGCTGAATTTTCACACAGGAAGTTGTAGAATTGGTCCATGACATTTTCATCCGAAATGTTGAGTAGAATTAGACCAAATATCAGACTCTAAGTACTGATAGGATGTTTTCCGACGTTGATGGTGTACTTTCTAATCATATAAGTTGTTTAGTCGTTTTATTCCGCAGTTTCATCTTATGTTGTGGTGAGTTGTAGACCAACAATGTCTACCAACTTTGAAGCCACCTCATTTCCATGGTTCGTGGAGGAGACACCGTTTTAAAGATTACTATTCAACATAGAAAATTGATTTTCAATTATGTTCACCATGGGTGATTTTCTCTTGGATCCCCTAGATGAGGAAGTCCCACCAAATGGTGCAGAGGGCGCATATTTCCACGCTCACATGTCCACTCACATTAGCAGATACAGACACATATGATCCTCGTCTTTCTTTCTTCATCAATAGTAAAACATTGAAAACAAACATAACGTTAACTATTTTATCATGTTAATGAACTGTGAACTCCAATTATGATTAGGAAATTTGACATGTATGTAAGATAAATTATTATTTCAATTTGTAAAAATATAGAAAATAGTTATTGAAATTTCTTATTAAGAAACTAACTCAATGAAAAATCAACATATGTTTCACAAACTATTGTTACAATATGAAGCAAAGACATAAACTTTCTTTTGTATGAGTAGCCATTTTGCATGTAGTAGTGTTTGTCAACCAATTAAGGTTAACATTTGGGATGTCCATGATTTGACTTTAAGGGAATTTTTCTATTCAAATGTATCTTGATTTTATTTCTAGGACTTTTAGTTAGAGCATTCAAAATGTAGTAATCGTGTTCATAATGAGAGGTGTATTTTATAAGCCTTAGTTGCTTGTTTTGTTATCTTCTGAATTTTAACTAATATTTAAAGTTTGTATTTTTCTCAACCGATTTCAAGAACCACAAGCAAATATCTTGTTATTTTTTGTCTAATATTTTGGGTAGTTTTATTGAATCTCTCTCTTAGTTATGAGTAGGCCATATAATCGACTCATTAGATAAGTTACATTCCTTTTTAATAGAGGATCAAACTAGCTAATGGTACATAGTGCCCTAGACTAAGCCTTTTAAGTTGAAGAGCCTAATCACTCCAACCATTAATAATCGAGTACTGACTTGAGCGTCACAGTATCTTTTGTAGGTACTCTCCCACTCTGACCAAGATCGAAGACCGAGACTTGGGAGAGACTGAAGACCGAAGACCTAATTCATATAAAAAAACGCACATCAAGGAACATCCACACTACAAGGAAGAAACCTTCCCAACCCATATAAAAACAAGAATGAATCCTAATAAGTGCTACCAAATGCTCAACATGATCCACATAATTATCAGAAAATATATATTTAACCTCTACTTTAATCGATTTTAAAAGTAAAAGCTATTAATCAATAATATCAAATTTATGTGTATATTCAATGAATTCTAAAATTATGAACGTTAATTCATTATCATTGACCTTTTAAGGTCGATTCTAAATAGTGTCAGTTTAGTCGGTGTTAATTCATCATTAATTTTTAATTGAAACAGTTTAATGTATTTTTATTTTAAAATTTATTTAATTTAATTATTGTCGACTGATTTCATGCTAAATGAAATTTATTCACGATATTAGTTTAACTTGCGTCTGTGTGGTTGACATTAATGACAATAATTTCAAAAAATATTTTCATACAATGTATCCATCTTCAACAAAAAAAAAAATACAAACAAAATTTAACAAAAAAAAGTTTTGAATTGAAAGAGAATGAGGGTGAGGTCAAAATTCCCTCATGGTGGATGAAAAATATGAGTGTGAAGATATTCATATAGAAATGCGAGAGATGAAGATTGTGAGTGAGGAGATTTTCCATCTTTAAATTTAGATATTTGGATTAAGAACAATCTATGTTCTTATTTGTTATCATGAAGATGTAAAAATTTATAGCGTATAAATTAGAATCGCTCTAATTAACATTAACATAAACAAATAATGTTAGTGTCAGTATAGTTGTCACTAAATTAAATAAAAACAAAAAAGATTAATGTCAACTAGACCACCTTATTTATTTTTAGTATTTATTTCTGTTAGTATTGACTAAGTCAACATTAATCTAACACTAGCACAAATATTTTTACTTATATAAAAAGTTAAAAATAATTAGCATTACTTTAGAATTGACTAGACTAACTTTAGTAGTACATGATATTAATGAGAATCTAACACTAACATAAAATACTTTTAACTACTAAAATTTTAGTGTTAACTTAAATTTAGTTAAGTGGACTATATTAATTGTCAACTTAATCGATGTATATATATTTTTCATGATATAAAATTAAATTTAAAAATAGTTTTATATATTTTTTTAAAAATTTAACATTCACTAGCGCAGAAATGCTAAACAAGGGCGATTATTTTACGTTTACAAATGCGGCTATAAAGCCGCATTTGATCAGCACGCATTTGTAAATACTATTTATAAGTGCAGCTATTTCTGGTAGTCGCATTTGTATATGCTTTTGAATCAGGTGATAGGGTTTAGGGGTATAGCATTTACAAATGCGGCTTTGGTAATAGCCGCATTTGTAAATCATGTGCTGGATTTACAAATGCGGCTTTGGTAAATAACCGCACTTGTAAATAGTAGTTTTTTTTAGTGCAATCTGTTTAGTGCTAAACCCATATAAATGAACCTGTTCAATTATATATACCCAGACAGACAAATACATAAATTCAAAGAATCAAATATATATTGATCAAAATGTACATTACAAACAGTAATCAAATTACATATAATTCCTACACTATTAATCAACTATCCTAGAGTTATAAAAATTTATGAAATATGTGGACCAAGAATGACTCACATATGACATAGCTTCCGAACTCATTAGTATTTCTTCCGTGAATAACTACATTTCAAAATATAGTTGACATAAATTAGTTTTAAGATACATATATGTTCAAGAATTATAAAAATGATTTAACATATCATGTTACCTCTTTCCAACCAGTTTTAACACTTAGTCTTACAATGGTAATCATCCATTGCATAACGTAATAGCCACACTCATAGCTTCTTGGTTGTTTATTACACTATAATTCAATAAAAAATAAAAGTTAGTATATTGATAAACAATGATAAGAGAAAGAAAAAAATTACAAACCTTTATTCTTATCCAGTTCAAATTATTTGAACTGGATCGACCTTTTAGAATGTTATATCCACGCCATGAATTGATTAATACAAAAAACCTCGTTAGTAGATGGTTAATTAGTAACATACAAAGTTAAGTTTATAGTGTACTTACGTATCAATGATATTCTTAAAATTTGTGGGTATCTTCTTGTGTAGGGAATAGAACCACATAACAGTCTTATCAACCATTGATAAGACAAGTAACAATAATAATGTAAAGCTTACCAGAACATCCTTCCAGATCATTTTCCGATCGACCTCTGACACATCATCCCATTAATTAATCAAAATGGAGAGCCTCTCACGAGAAACAACTCCAAGATAGCTCCTAAACTCATCTGCTTTAGGACCAAAAGCCACTCCAGTGTTGACGTCAATGTCAACACGTGTCTTTTCACCAGCAGCACGTCTCAATGCGAGACGCTTCAATCTAGTAAGTCATTTGTTGCCTCGTTCGGATCGAGGTCCGATTGGAGTTTGATCGTCATCCATGTCTCTGTTAAAAAAATTAGGTAACAAACATTAGTTAATCTGCATCGAAGTAAAATAATATAAAAATAATACATAAAATTCTAAATGCTTATTTATGGGTTGCATGTGGGTTGAATGTTCATATGTAAATTCCTTCACTATGGTCTTTACGGTAGAGTTTGGATTGGGGGGTGGCACTGTAGCGAAGACGGATGGGAGTGTGCCACCCCCGTTTGCTTCAATGGGCGCAAGAGAATGAGGGTGCGGGTGAAGAGAAAGTTGTAGGTTTTTGGGTTCCTTCATGCATTGAAGAGAAAGGAGAGAAAGTAACGTAGAAAGCC
>Ga0123342_1009952_pt1 | contig 11099 bp, 6 predicted proteins | sample Turbeawhitnodule_FD_89960 | JGI IMG/M metagenome (GOLD analysis project Ga0123342, IMG submission 89960) | Root nodule microbial communities of legume samples collected from Mexico - Turtle bean Mexico white nodule | ecosystem: Host-associated > Plants > Roots > Nodule | place: Mexico: Nepantla... | reverse complement strand
TTCCAGTATTGTGCTTTTGCTTTATGTTTTGAAAAACTGAATTCTTAATCAAGGTTTTCTTGAAGTATTTTCATTCTAAGCTTAAAAGTTTACGAAAATCTTTCTTAAACAATTCACCCCCCCTCTCGTTTAAGGCCATATATTCTAACAAAATCCTCCTTTGCCTTTGAGCGAAGATGACGTCAATTACGAACTGTTCGCTTTGGTTAGAAGTCTCGAGAGCGGGAAGGGCAGGTTCGTAGAGAACACCTCCCCCTCGGGTGAGAACACCAAGAATGAACAAGTATGGTTCACCAGTGAAATCCTCTTCCACCTTTGAGAGGAGATGAGGTCAGTTGTAAGTTGTTTCCCTTTGGTTAGAGGTCTCGAGAGCGGGAAAGGTAGGTTCGCAGAGAACACCTCCCCCTCGAGTGAGAACGCCAAGGCTGAACAGTGCAGTTCATAGTTAACTCCTCCCCTGACTTTAAGCAAGGGCGAGGTCAGCTCAGAATCTTTTTCATGGGTTAGAAGTTTCAAGGGTAGGCAGGATGGTTCGTAGAGAACGCCTCCCTCCCCCTTTGAGTGAGAACACCAGGGGAAAGAAGTAAGATTCGCCAGTTAAATCCTCCCTTGACTTTATACAGCAAGGACGATGTTAGTTATGAGTTTTCTTCCCGGGCTAGAAGTCTCGAGACTGGGCGGGATAGTTCGCAAGAGAACACCTCCCTCTCTCGAGTGAGAGCGCCATAATGGAGACAGTGTGGTCCAGAAGGTGAATTCTCCCCAAACCCATGGTGGACAGGTAGGGGACAAACACAAATTTCTCCTTGGACCAGGAAACTCGAAGCGGGATAGTGCAGAGTGCGGCTCCCTTTTGAGCGAGAACGCCAAGGCGAGGACAGCACGGCTCGCCAACGACATCAGTAAAGCGTCTCCTTTCTCAGTAAGATAGGAGCGAAGCCAGTTAGGAGGTCTCTCTCTTCCATGCCTTGTGAAGCACGTTCGAAGAGCGACTACCAGGAGTTCTTTCTCCTTTGTGTATGGGGGTGAGTTCAGGTACAGGTTCGTATGCACATCTCCACTGCCTAATGAAGAGAATAAGGTAGGGCGGGGGTGATTAGGCGTGTTACCTAGAGTATGAATGATCGTCAGAACCGTTGTTAGCAAATGATTTGTGCGAGGCATGACATTGAATGATCAAAGACGGAGAATGCAAGTTAAAGCGAGATAAAGACGTAGCATTCAACAGATCAAGACCAAGAAAACAATTCAAGCAGCTAAAGGGTTAAAGCAGTGAAAGGGTCAAAGCAATCAAAGGCAACAATCATAAATACAAAGAAATTTTCATCAGCGATACAAGTTAAGCAGGAGGGGCCCTAGGCATAACTTGCCCATCTACGACTCGGTTCGACGTCGCGAAGGGTGAGGTGTTCATCTCAGGATGCACATAGGCAACCTAAGGAAGGGCATCCTCGAACCCTGCCCTGTAGGCGTCGACAGTGTCTTCGATGAGTTCTGCCTCAGTTTTCTTGAAGGCTTCAGCTTGCTAGGTAAGCTCACCCTCCACCCGGCCAAGTTGCACCTCTTGATTGGTGGTCCTCTCTTCAAGCTTGGCCATCTTGGCCTTGGTTGCTTCTGCCTCCTCTTCAAGCTCCACCACCCTGGTGCGCAAAGGCAAAACTCTCGACTCAAGATCAGTATACTCTTGATCCTTATCGAAAAGCCGCTTCTTAACGTCCTTCTCAGACTGGCGGAGACTGCTTAGCTCTTGCAATAAAGTAGTTTCACGAGTAGCGAAGACCCGAGCATGTTGGGTCAGCTCGTCCTTCTTCTTCTCCTCTGCCAAGACCAGATCTTCCTTTGCCTTTGCCTCCACCAGAGCTAGTTGCTCCTTAGACCTCGCCTCAGCCTTGCTCGCGAGGGCGTTGGAGTGGACAAGGAATTCACCTAGACCGCGACCCATGTGCTCCCTATTCATCTCCTCGTCCAAGTCCTCCATTGTCCCTCTTTCTTGGAAGCTTTTCAGGGCATGCTGAAGGACAGCGGGCAGCTCGGGGGCGGGTGGAGTATGCTCATTTCCAAGGGCGCTCTCACCACCGCCCTCGAGTGCGAGGAGTCCACAGGGAGAGGAAGCGCTTGGAGGATGGTCCCTGAATGATACAGGGCGGCCAATGGTGGTAGAGTGGGAGGTCGTCTCCGCGAGCGCCCTTCGCCTTTTGAAGACGGGCCCCTCCACGGTGTCCTCCTCCTCCTCAGATTCAATTGCCACCACACTCTTATTCCTCTCGATAGGGGTTGGCGTGGGCGAGGCTCGGGCAGTGGCGAGGGGAATGGCAACAATGGGAGCAGAGGGGGCTGGAGTAGGCATGACTTGGGAAGTGTCGATGGGAGCGGAAGGAGCCGAGGCACCCGCACCACCAAGTGCACCTTGACTGCGAGCAAGCGCATCAGCCAGTCTTACCCTCTTCTCTTTGTTAAGTACCATCCCTACACCAAGATAAGAAGACATGAGAAGGCAATGGTTATCAGAATACAAGAGGTCAGTAAATACATAAGCATGAAGAAGCAGAATATACAAGCATAACAGAATCATAACAGGCAAACACAGTGGGTATAAAAAAGGGAGCAGAGACAAACCAATATAGCCCTTGAGGCCCGACGAGTTGAACTCGTGCTTAATCAGTTGGGCAGTGTTGAACACCGCCCCTAGACTGGCAAGCACTTGGCACACTTCGCGATCGGGAGGGGCCAGTTCCTCAAGGGTCTTGGGCTTTTTGAGTTTCAACTCCCCCACCTAGTAAAGGAAATTTAGAATTCCTATTCTATGAACTTCTTTTGCTTTTTGGTACTCCTTCTTGTTGTAGCTTTTGCTATTGGCACCCACTCTTTGTGTATTTTTGTAAACTCACTTGTTGCATCACTCTTGTTCAACCTCTCAAGTATAGTCAAATTAAGTCTTCAAAACAACACCTACTAAGTAATAATGGACTCACCACAAAGGTTAATTCCAAACTTAACCAAACACCACTTTTGAAAACTTTCACCAACAATAGAGGTCAACAAATTTAAAGCAAAGAAACAATTCAATTTGAAATTGAACAATAACAAATGGAGTAATAATATGACAACTTGAAAGAGTAATTGAGCAATTTGACAAGCAAGAAAAATAAGCTAACTCAACAAAAGGTGGTGCACAAATTGAATCCTAAAGATTGGCACTAGAATTGGATTAAGAAAACCAAAACAGTACTACTGGAATTTGAAGTACAAAATGTGTGACTTAACAAATTTATGCTGAGTTGTATATTTTGAATTTGAATTTGAAATTTAAATCATAGGTAGATCAAGATCTTAGCCAAATTTTGGCGCTAGAATCACACCAAAACATTACACCAATTAATTGTGATAAATTTTTCAAATCTGTTGCCAAATTACCATTTTTGTTCGCGTCAGAATGCACACTTTTTTCATTTGATTTATCATTTTTTCTATTTTGAATTTTGATTCACTTTTTTTTCACTTTTTCTTAACACTTCAAACTATTCAGATCCAGAATTTCATAATTTTTCTCAAACGAATTTTTAATTTCATAAGCTAAAACAGTCAGCACAAAATTCAAAACAGTGGAAGCCTAATTCTGGAATTAAAAACAATTTTAAGAAACTTCAAAAACACAATGGAAATGATGTATAAGAACTTGTGTGGATCTAGCACTCAAGCATGAACTCAAATCTAAAAATTAAAATGCACCAAAGGATCAAACAATTCAAAATATAAACTAGACTCAAAAAAATAAATCAAGAAACCAAATCAATCAAGAAAAGTACTACTAGGATTTGATGATAATTCTTGGAAACACATGACTTGACAAAACACAATTGGATTCTAAAATCAAAATGACTCAAACACAAACCATATGAACCAATTAAAATTGCAACAAAGACTCAAATAAAACAAAAACAGAACATCAACACAAAACTATATGGAATCTTAAACAAAATTGCACAAGGATTGCTTAAGAACAATTGAACAAGATGCATCGATTGGAATTTCCAAACAGCACACCAATTCAAAATGAAAATTAAAAAACAGCAAGACAATATGGAAGTGATGAACAACAAGGAATTAAGAAGAACACAAAATTAAAATCAAGATAAGGCACTTATCTCTTGAAGACCATAGCTCATGATACCAAATGATGGAAGAGTGCCTTAATCCTTTGGAGAATTGTTGGTGGAGTTTGCGGAAGCTCAATGGATGTTCACGGTCAAGGCTCTCCTAGGAGATGATGGATGCCTTGGAGGTGCAGGTTAGGTATGGAATGTGAGTGGTGAGGCCATCTCACTTTGGTAGAATGAAAGTTTGAAGATCAATTGTTTAACCTAGAGAGGTAGGAGAAGACAAGTAGTGAGATTGACACAAAATTGGCAGCAATTCACTAATAGATTAATCTTGTGAAAACATGAACCAAGCCACTCATTATATAGCAAGTGAGGGCCGGTTTGAATCAAAGAAAATAGGAGGGAAATTCAAACTAAACTATTTTGAAATTGGCGCCTAAATCAAGCACAAGGAAAGCATGTTCAATGACTTAGAAGGTACACTCCTAATGGGCTTGCCTAAGACCGACCTAGGTTAAATTAGAAGTTTAAAAAACCTTAATTTTAACCTAGGTTGGTATTTAGGTGCCAATCTTCACTTTAGCAAAAATTACAATTGAAATGTTTCTTTGCCATCAGTAGCAGCATCCCAATCTTCTTGAAGCTTCTTAGCCATGGCTCTAGAGGTTGGCCCAATTCTACACTTTGGTGGGCTTGCATTTGAGTTGGTGCTTGGGCCTTTTCCATCAACAAGCATGGAAAGTAAGAAGAGAAGATTCAGTTGTCTACAAGTTACCATCCACACAAACTGATGGACACACAAAAGTTGTGAATCGTTGTCTTGGGACTTACTTGAGGTGTATTTGTGCTTAATCACCACAAAATTTGGTGAAATGGCTACCTAGTCGAGTCGTGGTATAATACAACATATCACACTGCTACTAAGACTACACTATACAAATTTATGTATGGATAAGTTCCCCCTATAGATAAATCTTAGTGAGCTTTAGGCCTAATGCCAAACTAAGCCTCAAATATTTTGGCCCTTTTATAAATCTTGACAAGGTGGGAGAAGTAACCTAATAATTAGAACTTCCCATAAACTCAAAGATTCATAATGTGTTTAACATATCTCAACTCAAGAAGTTTGTGGGAGATTCAGTAGTCTCCACTGAGTTGCCTTATCAAGCTGGGGAAAAGTTACAGGAGAAGGAGCCCGAAGCCATTATTGATAGGATCACTGTAAAGAGGAAGGGAATGACAACCACCAAGGTTCTTGTGAAATGAAAGCATGAACTTTGGGAGTTTTACTATGAATTAAAAACAAAATACCCTTCATTTTCATTATTGAGAACAAGAATATACTCAACAAAAAATATTTGTTTTTTATTTATTTTTTATAAATTTAATTGTTAACCTTTAATTTAAGAGAGTTATTCTTGAGCAATATTGTACTATTTATAAGTAATAATAATCATCATAAATTGATACGTTAGTTTTTAGATATAAATATTTTTAGTCATGAAAATATGGTCAATTTTTACTTATAACCTCTATAATAATTTCTAAAATTTTATTACTCTTTGTCCTTATAACTTCTATTTAAGTTATTATTACTTTTTTTAATTGTTTTAAAACAATAATTTCACTTTGAATTAGTCTTTCTTGAAAATTTTAATGACTAACAATATATAATGTATATTATAAGAAAGATGGATAGTTGTTAAAAGAATATCTGGTCTCAAAATTATATAGTTAGGAAGAATATATAGTATAAGGCATTAAATATATCTTTGGCAAAAAAATATATTAAATGACATGCAATATAACTATAATAATAAATATATTGGAAGTCATGGTTCTGTTTTGAATTCCGAAAAAAAAAATATTTTTTTAAAAAATACGTTCATTTTACATATTTAATTAAAGGTATATTTAATTAAAGGTACAGTCTTGAAATGGCATTATAGCGATTCTACTTTCCATACAATCACTTCACTACCTTTTTTTAAAAAATTTGGGTCCTTACGCTGGCCCAGCATTTTATTATTTGTCAATTCCATACTTACATGACAGCTTCTTGCTGCACCTCCATGATTTCTTCGGGCACCTCCATAAACTTTTAAAATACCAAAACCGTCCTTCGATAAAAATATCATCATAATATATAATAAAAATTACAAGTTTTGGATTACACAATGCGGAACTTAATTGGATAAACCTACGGATTATATAATCCGGAACTCTAACTAAAATACTGCTAATACCAGATTATGTAATTCGGAACTTATTAAACACTAAACTTACCGAATTACATAATTTGGAATTGGTTGAAAACCTAACAAATACCGGATTACATAATCCAGAACCTAACTAGAAACCCACCGGATTACATAATCCGAAACCTAACTAGAAACCAACCAGATTATGTAATTCAGAACCTAACTTAAAATTCACCGAATTATGTAATTTGATATTTATTTGTGCGAATGGTTACCGAACTATACCGTGTCTTCCGCTACATTTCACTTCAAAATTAAAACCAATGAAATTACTAACCTATAAATGTTGTAAATGAAGATGGCAGTGGAAAATGAGAACTTTAGAAGGAATGGAAGCTTTGAGAGATGGAGAACTTTGAGAGGATGAGAATTTGAGAGGAGAAAAGTTGAAGGAGGTGGGAGATGGATGGAGGGGTGCGGCGCTGGGAGTGAAGTAGAAAGGGAGAGAAAGTGAAAGTAGGTTAAATTAAATTAGGTTAAAGTTATATTTTATTTTTTCTAATATTTTTTACTGAAGGATATAATAGTAAATGTGCTTTTAGTATTGGGGTGCCGGATGAAGCCATGGAGGTGTAGGAAGAAGATGTCTACATACATACCAGCAGCCTTTTAAGCCTGGACTAATACGCTTGCCCAACATTTCGGCTATTTGTCACTCTTTTCCCACCACCAACACTTCCACTATTTTCACCACACATTTAATATTTAGCACCACCTTTTGTAGAGAAACCTGAGTCCATTCTATTGGCCCTATAATTTCACGCCACCCACACTTTTAATATGCGCACCTCCCGTACCAAATAAGCCAGGCCTTTTCATATGACCCAGCACTTTTGTTATGTGCATCCCCTTTTTATTTTTTATACTTTTAATTTCTAAAAAAAATAAATCTTAGAATTTAAATTTTTTAAATAATTATTTAAGTAATTGTATAATACGCATCCCCTTTTACTCAATATTATTTTCCCATAAAAATCCAAACATTTCAAAATTAAGAATGTAAAAAAAAAAACAATTTTTTTTCCACTAAAAAACCCAAACCCAGTTCCTATTGTCAGAACTATGTGATTCCTGTTTTTTTTTTTTTTTTAAAGATGGATATGCGTACGAGTGAGGTTCATTCTTGTCGGGATCACTTTTTTCAAAAGGCAAATTTTTCTTGCACCTCCATATCTTCTTCATGGATCCTTATATATTCTTCCCGCACTCTCATAATTTTTGTAATTCCCACAATACTCTGGTGAAAAAATGATAAAAAAAAGTTTAAAGTGTTTCATATTTTTGAACCTTCCAGGTTACTTACATAATTAAAAATCTTTTCTAGATTTTGGATTAGATTATGAATTACTTAATTCAAAATGTATTTTGTCAAAAAAATTTTATTATGATTACATATTCTAAAATCTAATTTCATATTTAGAAAAGACTTTTAGATTATGTAATTAACAATTTTTGAAAATAATACATTCTAGATTACTTAGTCTGAAAGTCTTTTTAAAATTTGAAAAAAAAGTTTAGATTTTATAATTCAAAATGTGTTTTTCCAAAAATAAATTTTGAATTACATAATAAAAATGTTCATAGAATAAAAAAAAATAGTACAATGAAACTAGTGCAAAGAGAAGAATGAAATACATTAAAAACAAAAACTAACCTTTTCTATCACACAACCACAAACTAACAATAAAATGCTCCTATATTTTATATACAACCACCAATAAATCATTAATCGGTGAAAATATAGTTTTGGAGTGTGTCGTCAGAGAAATCAAAAAAGGAATAGAATAAAAAATCTAATTGGGATTTATTTCTTTTTAAGTAAAGGGCAAAACATAAATGCGTCGTGCCTATGTCGGTGTCGCAAGAATCTATGGGTGAATGAAGAACCATATATTTATAAAAACAATCCACCAATTTTTAAAATTTGGGTCTGTACACTAGCCTAACCTTTTTTCTATTTGTCACTTGCATTCTCCATACATACAGCCCACCAGCCTTTTAAGCATGGACCTATACGCTGGTTCAGAATTTCTACTATTTGTCACTTGCGCTTTCCATAAATGCAGTCCACCAGGTTTTATTAATTATCAGTTTGTATGCTGGCCCATCATTTCTGTTATTTGTCACTTTAATTCTCCACATGCACACCACCAGCCTTTTAAGCCTGGACCAAAACACAGACCAAGCATTTCGGCTATTTGTCACTCTTTTCACACCCTTAACACTTCCACTATTCGCACCACGCATCTTAATATTCTGCACGACATTATGTACACAAACCTGGTTCCATTATGCTGGCCCAGTAATTTTACTTTACGCCACCCGCCCTTTTATTATCTGCACCTCCAAACCAAATAAGCCTCAGCCCATTCACCTACCCCACACTTTTGTTATCTGCCACCCACCAGCTTTTAATTTCTCCAAAGAAAAATAATTGAATTTGAATTGCTAAAATAATTATTTGAGTAATTGAAAGATTGTTTTGAATTTAAGGAAAACATCATGGATTCATATAATTAAACCTAAATTTTGAAGAATATCATTTTTAAAAATATTAAGCAAATTATCATTATCATTATATTAAATTTTTAATCGTGTAAAATATAACAATGAAAATAACATATCATTAATTTGCATTATTTTTTCAAAGTGTTTCTTCAAGATTTTTCAAATTCAATTTGAGATGTGATATTTATTTTACTTATTTATATTATAATTTCAAAGTGACAAAATCAAGTTTATCAAATTAAAAATTTTAAAATTAAAAGAGTGATTTAACTTTTCAAGACAATATTGGAAGGTTTCATAATTGTATTGAATCGAGGTGTAATCAATATTAATAAAACGGTTATAATAGTTAAAATATATAATACTGTAACTTTATTATACTATAAAGTGATATAAAAATATTCATATACTAACATTACAATATATAAAAACTAAAACTTATTATCTTACTTAAATTAAAACTTAATGATATCCATCATTATTTATTAATAATAATAAATTTAAATGTAAAATATTCATTTGTATTTTTTGAATATCTCATTTTTAATTCATTAGACCAATTTTTTGGATTTTTAAAACATGAAAATTAAACTAAACTTAGAATGATTGAAATAATTTAAAAGTAAAGATGGATCGCTACTAAAAGAATATCTGATCACAAAATTATTTAATACCCGATTTAGAATATAAATTGAAATGGTAAATATAGGTTAAATATAAAAGTTTTGAGCTAACAAATAATATATTGACAATTAACCATAATGATATTTTTTGTTCTATTTATATGTAGTTAGAAATAATATATGGTACAGGGCATTAAATACATATTTGGTCAAAAAAATATTAAATGTCATGCAATATAATAATAATAACAAGTATATTGAAAGTAATGCTTGATAGAAAAAATAAGATATTGTTGAAAATATTTGTTTTGAATTTAAGCAAAACATCAATGGATTCACATAATTAAACCCTAAATTTTGAAGAATATCACTTTAAAAAAAATTAAGCAAATTATCATTATCATCTTTTAATGTTATATTAAATTCTTAATCATATAAATTATAACAATGAAAAGAACATACCATTAATTTGCATAATTTTTTAAAAGTGTTTCTTCAAGATTTTTTAAATTCAATTTGGGATGCGATATTTATTTTACTTCTTTATATTATAGTTTCAAAGTGACAAAATCAAGTGTATGAAATTAAAATTTATAAAATTAAAAGTGTGATTCAACTATTCAAGACAATATTTAAAGGTTTCGTAGTTGAATTGAGGTAGAATCAATATTAATAAAACTATTATAATAATTAAAAAATATAATACTATGATTTTATTATATTATAAAGTGATTTAAAAATATTCATATTCTAACATTAAAATATATAAAAAATAAAACTTATTATCTTATTTAAATTAAAACTTAATAATATTCATCATTATTTATTAATAATAATAAATTTAAATGTAAAATCTTCATATGTATATTTGGAATATCTCATTTTTAATTCATTATACCAAATATTTTAATTTTTAGAACATGAAACTTAAACTAAAACGTAGAATGATTGAAATAATTAAAAAAAAATGGATGGCTACTAAAAGAATATCTCATTACAAAACTATTCAATGCCCGATTTAGAATATAAATTGAAATAGTAAATATAGGTTAAATACAAAAGTTTTGAGCTAACAAATAATATATTGACAAGTAATCATAATGGTATTTTTTTTCTATTTATATATAGTTAGAAATAATATATAGTATAGGGCATTAAATACATCTTTGTTAAAAAAATATTAAATAACATGCAATATAATTATAATAATAAGTATATTGGAAGTAAGACATGATAGAAAAAATAAGATATTGTTGAAAAGATTTGTCTTAAATTTAAGAAAAACATCAATGGATTCATATAATTAAACCCTAAATCTTGAAGAATATTACTTTTAAAAAATTCAGCAAATTATCATTATCATCTTTTAACGTTATATTAAATTCTTAATGATGTAAATTATAACATGAAAAGAGAATACAATTAATTTGCATAATTTTTTTAAAGTGTTTCTTCAAGATTTTTTCAAAATCAATTTGGGATGAGATATTTATTTTACTTCTTTATATTATAGTTTCAAAGTGACAAAATCAAGTTTATGAAATTAAAAATTTTAAAATTAAAAGGGTGATTCAACTCTTCAAGACAATATTTGAAGGTTTCATATA